>Ga0185299_10001859_pt1 | contig 36361 bp, 34 predicted proteins | sample PaiPotPPA55metaG_FD_128002 | JGI IMG/M metagenome (GOLD analysis project Ga0185299, IMG submission 128002) | Iron sulfur acid spring bacterial and archeal communities from Banff, Canada, to study Microbial Dark Matter (Phase II) - Paint Pots PPA... ...
GCATCATTTTGCGAAGGTGGGTCATAGGTTTGCTCCTTATGACCCAACCTTATCCCTCCACCCACACTGCTGACATTAAGCACGCGAAAGCGTCTGCCGCAACGCGGCTTCGTTCAAGTCGGCTTCTGGGAAGTCTCCTGCTGACAATCGCTGAGATTCCTCTCGAGCGACGGGCAATGCAGAAGTTGCCTGCGTTTTCGGGACCGAGGATAAACTCCCGTTCGTCACGGTTGTCTCTACGTTTACCTTTGAGGCGCCCGCGCGGGGCTTAGCTCTAGGGTCCATGCTCTGGCTGCGCTCAGTTTTGTGCGTCCCCGTGCCATTTCCGTGCCGTTAACACGAAATTGCACCGAACTAGCCGCGTTAGATGCCATCTGCCGCGGTCTAAGTGTATGTAACTACGTTAGGGAGTGCTTTCGAATCCCACTCTCTCCGCCAAATCATTTATAATCAATAAGTTGGAGTGATTTTGTGGCCTAATCATAACCTACTCTCGGCATTAGTTTTCATCTTTAGAATGAGCGACATGCAGTTTCGCGCGGTCGGAAATCGTTCCAATAAGTCTGAAAGCGAGAAAGCGACTGATTCAGAATCAGTGGTTCGATTTAGAAAAGCGTCGCGAACCGAATCACTACGCGGAACAGCTCAAGCACAATAGGGGCACTCGATCCGCTAGTCGACTCTTGAGATCACTTTCCGTCGACGGCTCGTGCTATGTGCGCGTGGCGCTGTGGCGTACGGGATCGTGGTTCGAGCGCTCGCTGCATGTACCGCACAAGCTTTCGTTGCGCGCGTGCCAGCTGAGCCTTTACTGTTCCGTGCGGCAATCCCAAAACTTGGGCTGTCTCAAAGATCGAGAGACCGTCCACGACGCGTAGCTGAAATGTTCTTCGCAAGCTGGGTGAGAGCAGTGCGGTGCACTTCCTCAGGTGCGCAGCAAGTTCAGAATTGCGACACTCATCTTCAGGGCTGGGCCGCGTGTCCGCCAGTCTTTCGGATATGAAGTATCTTTCGTCCTCGCCAATCTGCTCATCCAACGGCATATGGATTTGGCGTGGCCGTTTGCGCAATTGCATCCGGGCGCAATTGCAGACAATCGCCGTCAGCCAAGTGGACATCTGCGACTGGCCCCTGAATTGGTGCAGATGTTTGTGGGCGCCCAACAGCGCTTCCTGCACCGCATCCTCTGCGTCAGCTCTATTCCCCAGAAGACGCAAAGCACGACGATAAAAAGACGGTGAATTGAGCGAGAGCACTTTCTTCAGTTCGCGAGCTGCGCTCTGACCGTCGGCCACGTCCGGGTATTGAGCAGTCTGTGTACGGGTGTCTGCGTCCCCCATGTTCTTTCGTCCTCACGAAAGGAAAAAGCACGTAACTTGCCAAAGAGTTTAGGCATTCATGGCTCTGCTCTGCGTGCAAACATGGGGAAAAATGGGCCACAAATAGTGTCAATGGAGTCTCCCAAGTGACATGTCCGGAGGTTGACACTAAGCCCGGGACTCCTCGCTCGCCCGTGGACGGTGGCGGGACTCGCAATCCAACTGCTTGATTTCCCCAGCTATTGTGGGCGCCAAAGGCTTTCGCAAATTCGACGTGGACCACTTCTTTGGCCTGCATTCAAGGCAAGTGCGCCAGGACTTCATTTCCAACCGCAACTCCTAGCGAAACTTGACGGAAGTCTTGGTGGGCAGAATGGAACGCTGCCGAGCGCGATGCACGACCTGAATTGGTGCAGTGCATACACTGCAACGGCTCTCAATGCCGTTCCGCCGGGTTGCACCTGTTAGGCGACTTTGGCATCTGGCGTGCCTTTGTCATGTTGTCGGAGCAATGAAGTGCTTCGGAGGACATATGGCAAAGATAATCGAGTTCTACATACCGCAAAGCTTTCGCAATGTTTCAAAGTGGTTGCCCCCAGCCGAACGTGGCAAGGTGCTGGCATTTCCACTGGCGGTACGAAAATCGGCGTGACCGCTCCTGAAACGCGCATGGCGAAACTGAGATTGAGCAAGGTGAAGCAACAATCATGAGCAAGCAGGAGAGTTGCGGAGTTGTGGTGGCGTGCTCCCTGCTAGTGGCTTTCGCTCGAGCACAGGGCGCCGCGGCGCAAACCTGAGACCTCCTTGGACATTTACACTTGAGCTCCTGTGGGAACATCGACCCACGTGTCACCCATTGGCAACTGTATCTGCATACTGGCAAGCTCGTTGCCATCTCACAGTGCTGTTACTGAATAGTAGCGCGGCATTAAAGTCCGGATTGAGCTTGCATGTAGGAGGCAATAGTGTCCGAACAGATCCAAGCAATCAAACAGTTGCCAGGAAATGACCTGCGTCATTACTGTGATAGGAAAGCCGAAGTCAACAGAATGACGCATTACGCCTTGCGGGCCTGACGTTCGGCGTTGACAATTAGTGCTTACCTCTGGCCTCCGGCACCGGTCCAGTGCTCCTCCGCATCCGGCTGTGTTCCGTTGTCGTCCGCGGCAGCCTTGGCAGCCGTCCCAGGAGCAGAATTAAACTTCAGCAGACCAATTGCGGGAGACACAAAAACCAAGGAATTCGAAAAAGTCGCGACGTGACCCGTGAAACGCCCTTCTCCCACGTCGAATTCTCTCAACTGGAATTGCAGCATCCCCATATTGATGACATCTCCGGTAATGCCGGACACCTGTATTCGGTCTCCAATTCTGATTCCGCGCTTCCCCATCAATACGAGATAGCCGAGGCTCGCGAGAATTACATTTTGCAGAGCAACCGCCATTCCGGCCGTGAGAAGCCCAAAGTACGTCGCCAACGAACTCAAGTCTGAGGCAACGCTGAACAAGGCGACGACGGCTATGGCAAACAATGTCAGAAGGCGGTGGACCATGCTTATAACCCGTCGTCGGTTTGGGTCCTGAATACGGCCGAGTGCTAGCCGACGCGAAATCTCGCCCATTCCAAATAGCAGACCGACAATCAGCACAACGATGAGTAGGCGGACCACCAATTTTTTCCAAGCCTGCCTGTATTGGCTGGCTACCGTTGTTCGCCAGGGCAGCAGATGTGACTCGTACTCTTCAAGCAACGCCTTTTGCTTATCAAGCGCCACGATGGCGGGAGAAAAGGCCTTGAGTTCGAATGTAAGCGCATCAAGCTGGGACTTTTGTTCGCGCAACAATGAAAGATTGCTGGTCTGCAAATTGCTTGTGGCGGCCCTCTGAAGAACCCGAGTGACGAAGCCGCTCATTGGAGTCCGGATATCCTTCACGGAGAGCGAAAGATTGTCAGTGAGACGAATCTTTTCGTCCACCACGCGAAGCTTGCGGTTTAGCGCAGAGACTTCCGACGCCAGCCCGAGGAGGCCGGTCTCTCGCCAGCTATTGCTGGTTCTGGAATCTGCGTTTTGTACAGGCAATTTCGACAAGGGAGTTGCCGGGCTGCTCAGTTCGGGTATGGATTGTGCCAAGTCGTCAATGGTCAAATCGAGAGTTGCAGTGTTGGCTTGCGCCGTCCTGGCAGTCTGTACGAACTGGATTAGATCATTGACCGCCTGCGAAACAGCCTGCAAGAGTTCTAATCGGCTCTTAGCATCGTCGAGAGCGGCTTTCAGCTTCTTGCGATCGGCTTTGCGAGCCGAAGCAATTTTCTCGTTCAGCTTTCCGATGTCCTCACTTGTTTGCTGAGTTACCTGGTCATTTCGATTCTTCAACTCGGTAAAGTGCGCAAGGTCCGCAGAAGCGGGGCCTGCCACTGTCGCGGGCGCGTCGTGCGGAGACGTGGCCGTCTTTGCTAAGGCCACATCCGCCTTGGCGAATTCGAACGAGAGCTCGACAATCTGGCTTTCAATGGCTTGATTGTCATTCAGAAACACTAGGTCTCCCGGATCACTTGCAACCTGCCGTTCGGTGTACACATGGCGGTACCAGTTCACCGATTGCAGGAGGTATCCAATGACCTGTGTGTTCGACGGAGGCTGATACGAGCCTTGCGTGGTGTCAGCGGAGAGCCCGCCGGATATTGCGATTGCGAAAATCGCACAACAGGTGAACGAAACTCGTTGATGACGAGATCCGAAAGTCCCGTCGGCGCGAGCCGCTTTGTTTACACTAGATGCTTTGCGCACGATTTCCCGAATGTGGTCCTTCACTCTTTGATCCAGCGCACATGGCCCGCTCCCACTCCTGACGCCAGTCGCTGCGACAGTGACCGAGACATCGAAACCCCATCATGCTTGCTCCGCAGAGCGGACAGACCAGGTTACGTATAGCGGAGATCAAGCTCATGTTGGTGTTTCTAACTACGGCAAACGAAGCCATAATGTCTCTCACTTTTTTGCGGCGGTTCTTCACCGCCCGAATGCACAGAACCTTAAGCGCGGGGCCGCAGGCGCGTTTTGGGGAGGGCGCGCGGTGGACAGGGGCTGCGGCCCCGCTTCGGATTCAAATCTGAGAGCAACTGTGTCGCCAAATGCTTTGCTCGGAAGGTATCGGCTTCGTACAACGTTTATCCAGTCAGCATGTAGGAGATCGGATAGTGGTCCGACGCGTTGACGCTTCCGTGCACGTGGCCAGAACTCGCCCGCAGTGGTCCGCGAACGAACGCCCAATCAATCCGGCGGCGCCCTTCAAATAGGCTGTGTGCGGGAGTGGTAGGGGTGCGGCGAGAGGAGGCCACTGCATCTTGAAACCTAGCGTTCGCAAGCGCCAGCGCTACTGGCTCTCTCGAAGCGTCCAGGTTGAGGTCACCTGCGACAATTACCGGACATCCAGCGTCGTAGCAAGTCGCATCCGACAAGACTTCCGCCAACTGTGAAATGCGCAGCGCATCGTTTCCACGGCTCTCAAGATGAAGGTTGTAGATCACGACCTTGCTGCCAGCAACGTTGATGTGCGCTACCAAAGCAATCCTTCCTCCGAGTCGCTCCTGAAAGGGCTTTATATTCGGCAGAAACCAGTGGGGCTGCCAGAAGTGGGACTGTCGAGAGAAACGGATCAGGCGCGGCTTCGAAATAGGCCACTTCGATAGGGTCGCCTGGCCATGGTACGCCGGAGAGTCCTTGGATCCTTGGACTAACTCCTGAAACTCGCGGCCGAACACATAGTTCATTTCCAGCTTGCGAGCGATCGTCTCGGCAATGTTCAGGCGGTGCGTACGTCGCGCGTTGAGATCCACTTCTTGCAGAATCACAATGTCCGCATTCGCACTGGCGAGGAAATCTGTCACGCCCTGCAGTTGCTGGCCCCGGTCAATGTTCCAATCCACAATCCGCAGCGACTTCGGGGCCGAAATGATCCACCGGGGTGGCGCAAAGTTACCGGTTACGATGTCGTACATTTCCATATCTAAACTAGCCGTTAGGGCGAGCGGCGGACACGCATTCGGGGTTCGTCCTAACCGAGAGAGGTGGAGCTTTGCAGCGCTGTCGTCCGGGACGGAGTGAAAGCAAGATAAGAATAAAGAGTGACAATCCATACGACATTCGCACCCACTGTCGCGCCAATCAAAAACCAGTTCATGACGCCGAAAAGGGCAAAGAACAGGATGACGTAAGGCAAGAAGCAGCGCCGGATGATGAATTCTGTATGCCGCCCTAGATACAAGAGAGGATTAGAGCTCCGGCTGTCCGCTTTCTTGTGCCACTCTTGCAAATACTGTTCCGGCTGTCCGTTGGTCATCTGATGACGTTGGAGGCCCGTCATGAGAAAACTCATAATCGCACCGAAAAGCAAGAGACCTCCCCATATCAGATAGCTCCGATTGCCTGAACTTCTTACCAGCCCGATCGTCATGCCGCCGAGGATGAACAAGTAATAGAGATTGTCGCAAACCGTCTCCAGCCAGCAGCCGAACGCAGATTCCTGCAATTTCAAACGAGCAACTTCCCCGTCGCATCCATCGAGCACGCTCGAGAACCAGGAAAGGATTGCCCCAGTCAACATGTTCCAGTACCCTCCGAGAGCAAAAAAGACGCCGGCGGCGAAGCTCACACCGAGCGTAAATAGACTGACCATGTTGGGAGTGATCGGGAATGGAATGATCCGGCGGCTGATCGGTATGGAGATTGTGCGGTTCGCTCTGGCAAAAATCCCGTCGGTGGGCTTGACGAGCCAGCCATCTAACTTCCGTTCTGCCAATTGACGTTGGCGCTCGTTGCCAACCCGCTGCCATTTGTCCTCGGTTACTTCTTCGGACTCCATGCAATGAGCCATGCTCAGCCCGGACAGGATATCCTCGGGAGAGCCGGCGACTGTGGGGTAACGGCGTGCAAGGTCGCTCGACGCCTTTCGAGACAGCGAACAGATGCCCACTGTTTCGCAGTCAGTCATCAACGTTAGGGCATCCCCTGTCCCATCCCATTCAGCGACTCGCTTATGCAATGAAGGCTGGTAGACCCTATCGCCGGCGATCAGAACGAGATGTCCATCAATCTCAGAAGCGAGCTGCCCGATGAGGGACGGAACAGAATCCTCCCCGGAAGTCACTCCACACCACTCGACATGATTGGGCACACGCCCGGTCTTCAGCAACTCTTGCCGTACCGGCAGACCCTTCACACGATCAATAATGACTACGATTCGCGCAGCGCCGGCTTTTGCTGCTCCCAAGATATTTCGAAGCAAAATTGGCAGGGAGCCGACGCTGGGCAGCGGAGAGCCAAAGCCCGAATCGTTGGCAAGAACAACGGCCAGGTGAGAGGGGCGCTGAGGCGTAGATGTAGAGGTACTCTGAAGTTCCTCTGAAGAAAGCTGTTCGGGTGCGACCTGCATAATGTCCTCGTTCGTTTCATTGCCCTTTTCTCGCTTTGTACGGTTCGACAAGCTGATCAGGCAGAGCATACCGACACCGGCCCAGAATAGAGCGCGCAGTCGACGAGCAAAAGCCAGCGTCAAACCCGCCGCGGCAGTGAGGCCGAACATTTTCGTAATAAGCATGTTCCCGCCCTCATAGGTTCCGATATTCCCTGGATTGAATGTGCCAGCAATGTTCACCAACTTGGTCAAGGCCTCAATTGCGAGTGCGCCGAACAAGGTGAGTTTGGTGCCCATGAGCCACACAATCAGATAAACCTCGACGATCGCGGCGGCGTGGCAAGCAAGGTTCAGCAGGAGGCTTGCCCAAAACGCTTTGGGCGTACTGTGATAAAAGTCGAGAAGACTCTCCTCGACCGAGTGAATCAGTGCGCGCTTGCGGTCGATCAACGGTTTAAGGTGGCGAATCCGACCTAAGACGTTACCGGTTCGTGAAAACAGCGGCCAGCGGTTTCTGATGGCAATCGCACTTAGAAGAACAAAGCCCAGAAGAAGGCATGCAAAGACAATTGCATAGAGCATGAGCTTATGAGGCAGCGGCAACACCATTAGGACCGCCGAGAGCCCGAGGAAGCTCACGACGGCAGCGCTGACGACGAAGAACGCACGGTCAATCGTCACTGACGCAATACCGTGTGAGAGCGGAATTGCCGGGCCCAGCAGCGACACGCGCAGACCTTCGCCGAACAACTGTGCGAGGCCGCCAAACTGCCCGACCGCCTCAGAGCTGAGCCGCAACCCAAGCATGCGCGCGAACGAGACCTGATACTTCCCATCGAGCAGGGTAAGCCGCCAAGCCCAAGTCTTGAGAATGTGGGCGACTCCACCCCAGGCGATTACCAACGCCAGTCCCCAACCCAAAGCGACCATGCTTGCGAGGAGCTTGGCGGGACCGGCCCGGTGGATCAGATGGATGAAGAGCAGAATGCCAAGGATGGCTCCGAGCATGCGGAGTGGGAGTCGCGCTCTTGCCAACCTGGTCCTAGACACGGGCCACGCTCTCGTGACTCGGTTCGTGGTGGAGATACGGATCAAACACGGCTTCGGCGTGCGCTAATGCCTCCGGTGTGTCCAGGTCCTGCCATCGTCCCTCGCCGATCTCAAGAGCGCGCAAGCGCCCTTCCGCAATCAGTTGCCGCATGCCGTCGGAAAGAGAGCAGTTGCCTTCTTTGGCTGCGATTTCGAGCCGGTCAAACACAGTCGGACTACAAAGGAACATTCCGGTATCTAAGGCGTCGTAGTGAGCGATCTCCTTGCCAATATCCACAATCCGGTCGCCGTTTCTGAGGACTTTGGTGGCATCGTCCAGGTCAAAAACGCGATCGATGTTGGGATCTACTGCGAGAATCACTTCGTCGGACCCGAGTGGCTGCTGTATGAGTGTTTCGGCCGTTTCCGGCTCAAAGAGATGATCCGCCATGAGCAGCAAGAAATTCTCGTGGATTGCGTTTCTGGCTTTTAGAGCGGAGACGCCGTTAGCTTTGTGGTAGTCCGGATTCTCCACGAAGGTCACAGATACACCGAGCGACCGGCCTTCAAACCAGTTGCGGATCAAGTCCGAGCGATATCCCACGACAATCACGAAGCTCTCGATGCCGGCCCGATGCGCGCGTTGAACGATGTGCTCGATGATCGGCTTGCCGCGAAAGTCAACCAAAGGTTTGGGAAGACCGCCGGAGATTGTCCTGATTCGCGTCCCGTTGCCGGCAGCGAGAATGAGACATTGGTTTACTTTTTTCATAGGACACCTTCACATCGAACCCGAAAGACCTGTATGGTCCGGCCACTAGAATCCAAAAACCAACTTTCCCCTGAAGGTACGAACTGCACTGTTGAAAAACTCGCCAAAGCGAGGGCTGTCTAGGTCGTCTTGTACGTCCCGCGGATTGGAATGATTGAACAAGTTGAACACTCCGAGCCCCGCCTTCACCTTGTGCTCCTTTCCGCGGAAGCGCAGCCCGTATTCCTTGAGCGCTTGAATGTCGAACGAATTGAAGCGCCGAAATCGCGCGTCGTTTCGCGGACCGATAAATTCACGTCTTTCGTTCACAATGGAGTAAGGAAATCCGGTGTGAACGTCCAAAACGGGCATCACTGTCACCTTCCACGGCGCATTGAACTCTCCCCACGCCAGAAAGCGGTTGGGCGCGTCGAATGGCAGCGGGCCACGAGCATTCGCCCGGATCACCGGCTGCGGATCGTTTCCAAAGTACTGGTTTAAGTCGTTGAGATCGCCTGTGGCCTTCGATCGGACGTAGGAGGCGTTCAGCGTCTGACGTCCTATCTGATAACGGCCGGTAATTTGAAACTCGCGGTAAAAATCTCGCCCGCTGTTCGCCAGGGACAAGAGGTTGCCGTTTGCTGTTGCTTCCGGGTTGAGAACCAGGTCATAGACAGTGTTCCTTTGTTGGTAGGCAACCCGAACCAGCAGTTTCTCCATCACCTGACGGTCAAGTTCAACGTTCCAGGTTTCGCTGCGTGGATTTTTCAATCCGCCGGTGATGACGTTGGAATACGGAATGGAAGAAGCCACTTCTCCTGTTGCATCGAAAGTTACAAGCGTGCGATCAGGGAAAAAGGGAAAGGCGCGGGCGTTCAAGGGAACGCGATCGTAAAACAATCCACCGCCAGCCTTCAGCAGAGTGCGGTGGTCCTTTGTCAACGCCAGCGTCAAGCCCACGCGGGGCGCAGCGTGGATCGAATCGGTTATCGAGTCATTATCAAAGCGCAGGCCGACGTTCACAGTAAGACGAGGTCCGACCGTCCATTGATCTCCGCCAAACCATGCGAACTCGTTTTGGTGGACGACAAAAGTAGTCGGCGCGCCGAATTCAATTCGCTGAAGTATCGTTCCTGCCACACCAACAATGTCCACGGGGAGGAACTGCTGGCGGCCGTCGTAAGAGCTATGGGAGAAATCGAAGCCAACCTTCAACTGATGGTCACCGTAAAAATGCTTCGGCCTGGACTGATAGATCTCTTGCCATTGCAGGCGATCCGTGTTCCGATCTTGCCGGTTGAAGAATCCACCCTCCGTCGTCTCTACTAACAAACGGTAGGGATCTTGGCTGTTTGGGAACGTGTCCGCGTCGAACTCTTCGTACGCAAACCGCGAGGAAAGCAGGGCGCCCGATTTCCGAACGAAGCTGTGTTGTGCGGAAATCTGATATCCACGCTGGTGTAAGTCTGTGGTTGAAGGCTGCGGAGTGAACGTATTCAACCCAAGGTAGTCAAACTTCTGGGGAAAGACAGCAACGGACAGAGTTGCACTCTGTCTTTCACTAATCTTCAAGTCAAATTGGCTGAAGGAATCGAGGCTCTCGATCTTGGTGTCACGTTGCAGCGGAGGAAGGCTCTCAACAGGCGTGCGAACGAAGCGGTATTCCAAAGACTGCGTGAACGCGAGCCGATCCTTTATTAGCGGACCGGTGATGGTGGTGCGCGGAGTGAAAGCTCCGATTCCGACAATGGATCCATCGCGGTCTCTGGCACGCGGAACCAGGTTTTGGATGGAGAAGTGAAATTTGTCGAAGTTACTGGTACGGGTTTCAACGCTCGAGACGGCTCCAGTAAACTTTCCATACTCGGGATCATTGGGATTGGCAATCACCTGAACCGAAGAGACCACATCAATTGGGAGGTTGATAGCTTGGCCCCCGGTCGCCGGGTCGGTGACGTTGGCTGAATTCACCAGCCAGCCGGCCTGCGTGGCCTGGGCGCCCTTGATGTTAATGCGGCCGTCCGGCCCACGAACCACCCCTGGGACAAGCGGAAGCAAACTCTCGATCTTCTCCTCTTGGTTTGGGGCTTTCTCCACGACGGACTGACTGATGGTGTTGTGCTGAGCGGACTCTTCGCCTTGAGCGGTGTCACTTGTGGTGACGTTGACAGTGCTGGTGACCGCAGCCACATTCATTTCGACTGGGACGGTGGAAGATGTGCCGGTGCCGACTTCCACCGCGAGTGCCGCATACAAGCCGGGAGCATTCGCTTCGATCTGATAAGTCCCCGGGGAAAGGCCATCGACAGCGAATGCTCCCTTTGCGTCCGACTCGGTCTCCTTAGTTATGGGCCCGTGAAGGACGATGAGCACGCCGGGCAAAACGGCAAGTTCTCCGTTGGTGCCCTTCGTGAATACGTCACCTCTGATCGATCCAGATGCGATTGAACCGTTTTGAGCGAAAGCAGGAAGCACGAACAGTAGGCTCGACACAACATAAGCAGCCGACTTTCGCATTCCTACTCCTCCTTGTCACATGTAATGCAATACGGCGTCCAAACATGAGGCATGGGATGGGAATTGTTCCAACACATTGAGGAGACTAGATGTGGAATGTTCGAGCCCAAACTCGCAGCGGAGCGCGAGGTGTCATTTGAGCGAGAGGGACTTGACACGTCAAAGGCTTGTCACACTTCCGCGGGAGGAAATGCGCGAAGCCGTGCTGCAGGGAGTGGAAGCGTCGGGCCAGAAGCGGGAAGGCTGTCGAAGTGTTATCAGCCGGTGCTGCTTTGAATGCTTGCAGATCAAATAAGCGAAGTGCCGAGTCATCTGTTTGAGCGATTCAGGAGTTTGTTGCCAAGCGCAGAGCCCAGTTGCTTATTTCTTCCGGCACTTTCGTCTCTTCCGGCACTTTCGTCACGAGTGGTTTGCGCCAACTAGTTGGTCTGAGTGACCGCAGTCTCCCGGATGGTGGACCGTGCATTTGTGCTCTGGCCTGCGTTCACCACATAGTTCCGGTGTTCGATCTTCAGGAGTTTCTTCCCGTATAGCCGTACCTGAACAAGCGTCTGGTCCTTTTCTGGGAGCCAGAAGCCATCAATTTTCTGATACTGCCGTACAAAGTCTGCGTGCTGGATCCAGTAGGAGAGTTTCTTCGCGGGATGCCCTTCGATGCGCACCACGGAGTAGTCGTTCACGTCAATCCAGACTCTACCTTCAAACAAATACTTATCTTTTCGCTTGGGTACAGCGTCGGCGACGAAACAGCGATACGGACCTAGCTGCTGTTCGCCCAAAAGATTCAAGGAATAGTTATCGGGGGAAATGGCGCTGTCATGATGCTCTTTGCCGGCGGCGGCTTCGATCTCGCTAGTAATCAGCGGATTCAGCGCCATATGCCGGACCAATCCCGAGCCAGACTCGGAGGTGACTGTAAAGGCCTTTTTGTCGGGCGAGAAAAACTCCATGCGTCCGATTTCCGCAGCATGCACCTTTCCCTTGAGATCAATGACCTGATAGGTTCTCAGGACGGTGTAGTCGTGCAGAGCGGTCTTGCGCTCCTCGTTATGGGCGGCGAGTTCGGCAAGCACTTGGCTTTCTGTGACTCCCGGCCTCAAAGGCTCGACGCGTGCCTCCAGGTTCGGTAAGCCCTCACCACTAGTCTGAGCCTTCGCCTCTACCGCGAACATGACCACCGCAACTATCGTGGCTGCTGCTCCCAATGAAAGTGCGAGTTTGGTATGCAATGTTGCTCTATCGTTTCGCTTCATGACTACGTCTCCGTCTCCCATCCTCGATTCGATCGCAGGCCAGCGAGATAGCTCTTGCGAGATCTCAAGTGACTACTCTGCAGCTCGCGAAACTGATTTGGACTGTTTAAGGTTTGCGGCGGGTTTTTGGCTCTCGATCGGAACCGTAAATGATCGACCCAATAGGTCGTTGTAGGTAATCGTGTTTTTCCCCACGAGCACGAGCAGGTCACGCCCCGCAGCATATTTGATGGTCTCCTCGCCCAGTGCTGGGGTATACAACACCACGTAAATGGTGTCGCCTACTTTGACGGAAACGTCATAGCTCGCGGCGTCAGAGGCGCCACTTCCGGCAGCCTGATGAGCCTTAACCTCAGTGATGGTGCCCACTTGATACTTCGAAGTGCACTGGCCAAAGGCCGCAAACATCGTCAAAAAGATAAGAAACAGACCCCCTAGCCTCAGCATGCTTTGCTCCTCTCGTCCGCTCCTGTTGGAGTTCCCCTTGCCTCTAAAAGCCTACCTATGTTTTCCTCCTGACTCAGAGTTGGCCGGTGAGTATCGCGGTTGGTTCCCCGGAACCTGACCAGGATGATTGCTTGATCGTTTTCGCGATGTTGTGCGCTAGGTTGTGTGTAGCCCGCAAATTGCTGCCGAAGAAGCGAACATCACCATTCACGGTGTGCTCAAAAACGACTTTACCCTCGCGTGTGAGGAGTTGACTCCGCACAGTTAACTTCGTGGCGCCACTTACAGTAGTCACAGCACGCCGCGTTTCGCTGCCCGGCGTGTATTTCTCAACGGTTGTTTTCAGCACCAGCAGATTCGGAAGCGCGCCGGCCCTAACGTCGCCATCGCGGAACACCTGCTGAAATTGCTTTGTCTTATTCAATTCGTCTACGAGACTCTCGTAAATCGCGATTTGGAACGAATAGGCGAGGTCTAGGTTCCCAGGGTCAACCTGGTCGATTTGAACGCTCCAGCCCGTGGCGGAAGCCCCGTTGCCGCCAGAGGATTTCGCAGCCGCAGTCTGGCCGGGCAGGCGACCAGGAAGTGCAAGCATGATCGCCACCAGCGCGATCCCACAAGCGACCGATAAATTGCATTTATTTGTTTTCATGCTTGGCCTCCGTAGCGCTTTCTTTCGTCGCCTGATCTTGGCGGGAACTGATAGTTGCGTCCTGAGCTATCAGTTCATTCTTTACAAGCTCGCCCTGTCCTTTTGCTAGCTGGAAGATCGCACCATGAATTCCTCCATCTGCGTCCACATATTCAAGACTCACGGTGTCGTACTTCTCGTGGGCAAAGAGACTGACGACTCGGCCACCGCCGAACGGGACCGCAGCCTTGCCCAGAGTCATCGGCAAACCACCGACCTGCTTGCTTTCGCCGCCCAGAAAAACATCCCGAACAGAAGCGATCTTTACTTGTGCGCCAGGCTTCCCGTTCTGCTGAAATTGCAGCGAATCGTCCTGAACGGACAATGTCCCGGTGCTGTTATTCCTCGCGTTTGCGAATCCCAGCAGATGAGTCGCCCGAGTGCTGAATGGTGCGCTCGTGTCCCCTAGCTGAGTTATTTTCTGCGCTGGCGCAGTCAAGCTACAGCAAATCAACACAGTCGAGAGCCACAAAGCATGGCGTCGGTCTGGGTGGTAAGCCTCGCTGTGACTGCGTGAAACAACAAAACGATCCATTTGTTCTCCGATCGCAGCCGTGCCGTCAACGCAGAGCTGCTTCCTCTGTTAGATTCCTCTAGCAATTCCTGTGCCGCAATCCCGATCCTCTGCGCACTGAAGCTGTGCAGCGCACTCGCGATGTCATTAACAACAGCAATGGCTCGCAAAATGCCATTTAGGCTATATGTCACCCACTTTGACAGACACGTCATGGCTGGTGACTCCAAGGCCACGATTTGCCGACACCATGATGCGGTAACGCATAAAGGGGCCGTAAGTCGTGTCACTCATTTTTGACAGACACGTCATAGCTGGTGACATCAGGGACCGTGCCCACTGCGATGCAAAGCACTTGTCGTGCCAGTGGCAAGAACGATCGGTCGGCGCGAATTTGGCTACTGGGCTGCTATCGAAGCAATCAATACTTGGAGTTAGGACCAGCCCATGCCTGTGAGGCCTTGTGGCCTGCTCCACTTCTTGGACAAAGACGCTCAGTCATCGTCAGCAAAACGGGTGGGCTTCCTCGCTGTGCGTTATTGTGGAAGGCTGCATGCAAACACCAGGTTGCGTGAAGGGCATAGGCATGACTCAGGATTGTGCGGTCAAACCGGAGAGAGAGTTTGGGAGGGTAGTTTGAAACGGATTCCGCTCGCTTCAAGCGGCAGCATCTCGATCACAGTGGATCACAGTGGATCAGATGCCCTAGTGCGCCTTAACGGTCGCATCGATGTGGATTCCTCGCCCGACCTTCGTGATTGCCTATTAGCCATCCTGTCCGAGGAACCATTGCCTCGTGCGATCATCGTGGATCTAGCAGGCGTTCCCTACATTGAGACATCGGGGATCGCGACCTTGATCGAAGCTCTTAGAATCGCTCGCCACCACCAGACGATATTTCGCCTGCAGGAACTCAGCGGTTCTGCGCTCCGCCTATTCGAGGTCACAGGCCTAGTGGCCCTGTTCGAAGCCAGCAATAACGGACAGAAGGTATCTTGATGGCCAACGTTCTCGAAAGCGTCGGCGAAAGAACGATCGAACATCTCGACTACGTCGGAAGTCTGAATATTCAGTGGTGGGCTACGCTGCGAGCGATGGGGCAATCGCTTCCTTTTGTAGGAAATCGTTACCGTTGGCAGGCTACCGTGAGGCAGATGCTGGAAATCGGCGTCGATGCAATGCCCATGGTCTCTGTGATGGCGATCTGCACTGGATTCATTCTCGCGATGCAAGGAGCGTCTGAACTGCGCCGCTTTGGAGCTATGCAATACGTCGTTGACTTGGTCGCCGTCGGTTTTACGCGCGAACTCGGCCCCCTGCTCACGGCGATTGCCGTGAGCGGACGATCCGGCTCGGCATTCGCCGCTGAAATCGGGACCATGAAGGTCACCGAGGAACTCGATTCCCTCCGCGTCATGACGCTCGAGCCTGTAGAGTTTGTGCTCGCACCCAAGTATCTGGCCGCTTTGATTGCGGTCCCCTGCCTCAGCATCATCTCGAATTTCTTCGGGATTTTGGCCGGTGGTTTGTTCATGTTCTTCAGCACTCGCCTGGCGCCACTGTTGTACATCCACTATGTGTTCAATTCCATCACCTTGCGCGACGTGATCACGGGATTGATCAAGAGCGTGGTGTTCGCAACCATCATTGCTCACGTTGGATGCCTGGAAGGGTTTCGTGTCCGCGGAGGTCCCGATTCGGTCGGCCACTCCACCACCAGCGCGGTGGTGAAGTCGACCTTCCTCGTCATCGTCGCAGATGCGGTTTTCACCGCCATCTTTTATTTCACGGTGAAACTCTGATGCCTATCATCTCCATTCGCGATCTGGTGGTCGAATACGACGGCCGCCGTGTGCTGAATGGCGTGAATCTCGACATTGAGCACGGAGAAACGATGGTGCTGTTGGGTGGCAGCGGTTCTGGAAAAAGCACCTTGTTGCGCCAGATCATCGGGCTGGAACGCCCTAAGTCAGGCAGCGTCCACGTAAAAGGTATGGATATTACGCGTTGCTCAAAGTCCGAATTGAAGAAGATCCGCCGCTCCATAGGCGTGGCTTTTCAAAGCGCGGCTCTGTTCAACTCGCTGACAGTCGAAGATAACGTCGCGTTGCCACTGCGTGAACTCACCAGGCTTGCACCCTCAATCATTGACCTCATGGTGTGGATGAAGCTGACCGCAGTCGGTCTCGCGGAGTTTGGCAAGTTACTTCCCAACGAACTCTCGGGTGGCATGAAGAAGCGCGCGGCCGTGGCGCGCGCGCTCGCGCTCGGTCCTGAAATCCTCGTGCTCGATGAGCCATCGGCCGGGCTTGATCCCATCATCGCCGCGGAACTCGATGAATTGATTCTGCTCCTCAAGGAAGCTTTACAAATGACGGTCATTGTCGTTACTCACGAACTGCCGAGCGCGTTCCGTATCGCCGACCGCATCGCCATGTTGTATCAGGGCTCATTCAGCTCGGTCGGCACGAAAGATGAACTTAAAGCAAGTCAAAATCCGCGCGTGCGCCAGTTTCTCGATCGCATTCCCGAAAACGTAGCGAAAGCGCCGGCTGTGGCCGCGTACTTCGAAAAGTATATGCAGTCTCAGGAGACATACCCGTGACCACACAAGCAAAGGTTGGAGCCTTTGTCCTTGGATGCTTCTCGATCCTCGCACTTACGCTCATCTACCTTATCAATGCGCAGTTTAGCGGACACACCGTTCCATACCGGACTTATCTTCGTTACGCCGGCGGGCTCGAGCCAGGCGCACAAGTGCTGTTCGGTGGAATCAACGTGGGACAAATAAGAGCGGTACGACCTTGGAGCTCTGATCCTACCAAGATCGAAATTCTGGTTGATGTGAAACAAAACACCCCGGTGAACGAAAAGTCTGTAGCTAAGTTGGGGCTTGTCAGCGTGATGAGTGGAGCCGCACTGTCCATTACGACAGGCGGCAACGACGCCAGACGTCTTCCACCGGGCTCAACCATTTCATCACAGGAAGCCGCCAGCCTGGACGAGATTGCCGGCAAGATGGCCGTTGTGGCAGACAACGCGAACGGTTTGATCACGCAGGCGCGGGGAGAACTGGAGGGAATCAGCGGAGATGCGCGCAGTCTGCTTGCTAACCTGAATACCGTAACCGGGAAACCCAATCAGCACAAAATTCAAGCTGTGTTGGATAACGTCAATGAAATGCTGGCAACTGAACGGCCCAAGATCGATCGTCTCGCCGATCAGTTGAACGCGCTGACTCAGCACGCCGATGAGACCATTCAAAACGTGAATGGCACTGTCAGCGATGTCCGCGAGCCCGTCCGCAAAGATCTAGCGGAACTGCAGAACACTTTGCTCGAAGCCAGGCAATTGCTGGCTGACATGCAGGTGCTTGTGAGGGCGAATGACTACAAGATTGATGACACGATCGAAAACCTGCGGACGGCAACGGAAAACCTCGACCAGTTGACCGAATCAGTGAAACAGCGTCCGTGGAGTTTGATTCGTGTCAAACAGCCCGAAGATAGGAAGGTGCCGAAATGATGCGATCGAGTGAAGGGACAGGTGTCCTCACCCGTTTCGGCGCGTGGCGCCGGCGGATGAGTATGAGTCAAATGAGTATGAGAAGAACTGTGACGACGATTGTTTTCTCCCTGGCAGCTCTCGTGATCCTGGCCAGCTGCGGAGGAAGGGTGAGATACCCAAACTACTACACTCTCAACCTGCCTGCCCCTCCGGATCCGCCTCCTGCAGAAAACGTGCACGCCGCGGTGGCAGTCCGTGAATTCCGCGCGCCTGCCTATCTGAAGCAGGGAGCCATTGTGTACAAACCATCTCCAGAGCAAATCGGCTCTTATGCTTATGATCGTTGGGCGATTAACCCTTGCGAGTTTGTGACCAACTCAGTAATAGACCGGCTTCGCGCCAGCGGAGACTTTACCCGTGTCAAGCTCTACGACGGTCGCCGCGACATCGACTATGTGCTTAGCGGACGATTGGAGAAGCTCGAGGAAATCGACTACGCGGGTGGCGTCAAGGTTGAAGTCGCAATCTCCGCCCAGATGACAAATCTCGCTACAGGCGCCACCGTGTGGACCAACGCTGTTTCAGAGGTAGGAGACGTAAATAAGCGCGATGTCCCAACGGTCGTTTCTGAAATGAACCGCACCATGGAACGGGCGATTGAGAAGCTGCTGAGTCCAATGCCTGCGGATGTGGCCACTGGCCCCACGGCAGCCGAGCGAAATTAAGCATTCGACAGATCAACAAATCCGGCGAATTGACCGTGGAGGCACTGTGGTTCAAGTAACTTCGCCAGAGTGCGGGGGTTGTATCTCTGTCTCTACCTCGTTGTCCCTATCGAATTGAAGGAATTTGTAGTGAACTGGTTCAGACACGGTGCTTTCAGTTCTCACGTGGGTCAGTGGCTCGCCTTGGCAATGGCCATCTTAGTCTTATTCGCCTTACGTATCGCCCTATCAAGCCTCGTCTTCTGGTTCCTTAAACGCAAACGCGACACAGTCGAGAGCGAGGACGAAAGCGAGAGGGAATATTGGCGCATACATGGAGGATAAGCGTGTTATGAGCACGCAGGAATCGTTTGTGCGTTCCAGCCCACCTAGCCCACAATTCCTGCGCCCTTCCACGGATGGACATGACGCCGAGCAAGAGCACCGCAAGAAAGCCTCCCGCATGTTGAGCCATTTCATGCGGGAGGCTTCATCATTGCGAAATGCCCTCAGAACGGTGTCGATTATGGATTGATCAGCGGGACTTGCACCAGTTCTACGTCGATCGCCAGACCCAGTCGCCAGTCAAGTTGATAAAACAATGCGGTTTCCCTGCCGGAGAGCACTTTGCGGAACGCAGGCATGTATTTCAATCTCAGCTGCATAATTGACTGTTCAACCTCAGCGCGCTTGCGGATGTAATTCTCAGCTTGCTCACCCGTCATGCTGCTGTAGTTTTCGGCATAGTCGTTCAGCAGGGCAATTTTGGTGTCGTAGATTCTGGAGAGCTCCGCGGCATATTGATCGTAGACCGGCCAAAACTTCTCTGCCTCAGCATCGCTTAAGTCCATATTCTCAGCGATGATTTGCTTCTTCTGGGATCTTATATCTTTGCGTAAAAGTTCAATGAAGTCGTTGGGGTTTAGTTTGGAGGCGTCGTCTGCGGTCGAGCTTTTGGCCGCGTCCTTCTTGGCCGACGACGAATTCTGCAACAATGCTGAACTTGTCGCTGCGAATGCGACTGACATCAGAGTGATCACGAGAAATTTCTTTTGGTTCACGGGTTCCTTCCTTACAGCGAAACTAGAGTTGGGCGCGAGTGCTGCCCGCAATTGTCAACCACGTGAACTCTCCAGCATGCACGATTCCAATCGAACGACATCGTGTCTCTCTCAACCGGAGTCTCCAATTATCGCCGCGACCATTAACCGCTGCGGAGCCGGAATTCCGAAGACCATCTCGCTGGGCGGAGTCCAGTGGCACACGGTGTCAAGTGTCACGTGTCATGTGACATGGCGCGTTATGGAAGTGCAGTGGGCTATCGGTTGTTTCAACAAATAGAAAACATTTTGTTCGGATTGCGACCAGAAGCCTGCGATTCGCGTTGGTTCGTGTTCGTCTTCGTGAGTGGAACTGTAGTTGCTCCAATTGAGTCGTGAGAACTCTAACGCTTCGAGATCTCTTAATGCTCAAGATGCTCAAGGAGCAAGTTTAATGTCCACCTCACCAGTGTCCGCTGGATCCGCGCCGCCCATGTCGAAACCGGTGCCGCCAAAGATCAGTACCGATGAGGCCGTTCCTCGCCGAGGTGCCAGGTGGCTTAGCTACATAACGCCAATTCTCGTGATTCTTCTCGCTTTGGCCGTTGTGATCACCATCACACGTAACTGGAATGCGTGGGAAGGTGGCAAGGCTGAACAGGTTACAGATGATGCATACGTTCGCGGCGACCTTACTCCGCTCAGTACCAAGGTGGCAGCCATTGTGCGCGCGGTGGATGTGGCGGATTACCAACAGGTACGCAAGGGCGACCTCCTCGTCGAGTTACAAGACGATGACTATCGGGCACAGGTTGATCAAGCCAATGCCGCAGTTGCGGGTGCGCGTGCTGGCATTGAGGAAAATCTTCGCCAGCGGCAGTTGCAGGATGCACGCATAGACAAAGCGCTGGCGGGTATCGATCAGGCAAAGGCGCAGATCGCGGCAGCCGAGGCTGGCAAGGAAGCTGTACAAGCGGAGTTGATTCGTGCTCGCTCTGAACGTAAACGTCAGGAAGGGCTGTATCAGACTCACTCTACGACCGAGCAAAACCTCGAGGCCGCCGTCGCCGCGGAAGGAAACCTGTCGGGCCAATTTGCCAGCCGTGACGCCGATCTCAATCAGGCCAAAACCATCTTGCGCAGTAGTGAACTCGCCGTCGAAGCCGAGCGCCGCAGCAAAGCCGTCCTCGAATCGCAGGAGATGCAACTTCAGGCCGATCTGCGCGCGAAGCAGGCGAACCTTGCGGTAGCGTCGGTGAACATTGGTTACACCAAAATCTACGCCCCGGGGGACGGCACTGTGGGCGAACGGCAAGTTCGGCCCGGGCAACTCGTTTCGCCAGGCACCCAGGTGATCTCGTTTGTTGCTCTCACAAAGTGGGTACAAGCGAATTATCGCGAAACACAGTTGACCAATGTGAAGGTTGGGGATCGTGCCGACATTCGCATTGATGAATATCCGGGTCAACTATTTCGCGGCAAGGTGGTCGAGATCGCACCAGCGAGCGGATCACAATTCGCTCTGTTGCCGCCCGACAACGCCACTGGCAACTTCACAAAGGTCGTGCAGCGCGTTCCGGTCAAGATCGCGCTGGACGATTCGACCTTCGCGACGAAACTGCGCCCCGGACTTTCCGTGGTGGCAGCCGTCCGCACCAGACAGTAAATGGAACCCATGGCAGCTTCGACGATCACAGTTCAGCCGTCTGCGGTACAGATCGCGCGCGCTGCCGCGGCGGCGATCCCGTCCGAAGTGTCGACGCTCCCTCTGCTCGGCATCCTGGGAGTCGTTACCGGCGCCGGCCTCGTAACCCTCGCCGGCCGCATGCTCACTCTCGGCCTTGCCGATTTGAAGGGCCATGTTGGCATAAGCTTCGACAATGGCGCCTGGCTCGACAGTGCTTTCAATGCATCGCTCATGTTTATCGGCCCGTTCAGTGTCTTCCTCGGAGGTCTGCTCGGGCCGCGGCGCATACTCCTGTTTGCCGCTGGACTCTTCACCGCGACGTCTATCTTTCTCCCTCTCATCCACAGCTATAGTCTGCTCGTCGTCGCACTTATTGTTGCCGGTCTTACCTCAGGTACGTTTTATCCGCTCACGCTGACATTCGCACTTCGCAACATTCCGCTGCGATACCTTCCTTTCACGATTGCCTTCTACGCGACCTTTGTTGACGGTGCCGTGAATATCGCGCCTTCGCTCTACGGCTGGTACAGGGAGCATCTATCGTGGCATTGGATGTTCTGGAATTCTGCGGTGATTGCGCCGGTAATGATGATGTGCATCTACTTCGGGATTCCGCCAACTCCACCGCGCAAGAGTAGCGGCCCTGCTCCAAGCTTCGTTGGGTTCCTGTACTTGAGTGCAGGATTGGCGCTGACTTTTGCTGCCCTTCAGCAGGGCCAGCGACTCGACTGGTGGCGCTCGGGCGAGTTCAACGCCTTGTTTTGGTCCGGGTCTTTCTTCCTGCTGTGCGCACTTATTCGGAGGCTACGCGGTCCCAATCCTCTCGTCGCGCTACCCTATCTGCTGAAGTGGAACACCATGCTGCTGGGGTCCCTGCTCTTCTGGTTCCGCTTCACCCTTTGCACAACCATTATTCTGGTCCCGCAGGCACTGGCCATTCGCGGTTTCGAAGCCGACCAGATTGGACCTGCGATCATCTGGAGCGCTGTCCCACTTATTCCCCTCGCTTTCACGGCTGCGCTTCTGTTGTTGCGCAAATTTGATCCCCGTCTCCTGCTCGCCATCGGCCTTGCTTGTACTGCCTTGGCTGCCTGGTTGAATTCTCAGTACAGCAGCACGTGGGCAGCCGAGAACTTCTACCGCACCGAGTTGCTCACCGGCGTCGGGCAGGCGTTCGCTTTCATCGGACTTGTCGGCTGCATCGTGCTGCAAGCAATCTTCGCCGGTGCTTTGGCCAAACCGGAGTGGGTCTTGACCTTTTCGGCTTTCTTTCACGTCATCCGCATATTCGGGGGCACCGCGGGCGCCATCTATATGGGCCATTTTGTGGCGCAACGTGAAAAGCTGCATTCGAACCTCTTGGGGCTCCACGTCAGCAGCGGTGACTGGATCACCAGTCAGAACGTCCACGCCTTGACCGCAGGTCTTTATGCCAAATCGTCCGGTATGGCCACCGCAGGAGCGCGCGCCATCGATCTGGTTACAGGGCGACTGAGGCTCCAAGCGCTCAGCTTAAGCCTTGTCGACGGATTTCTACTGATCGCGTGGAGTTGTGCATGCGCCTTGATCTTTGTCGCTTTGCTGCGCAAGTCGCCGTTGGACTATGGCGACCTGAGCACGCAACAGCAGATACCAGCCTCCGCGAAGGAGTCGAAATGAAACGACACGCTGCACTCTTTCTACTAGTGGCGCTACTAATGGCGATCGCCTTCTCGCCCTGCCTTGCCGAGGCCGAGGAAACAGGCAATGCGCGGTCTTCGCGTCACATCACACTGCACGAGGCTGTTCAATTGGCCCTTAACCACAACCACGACGTTCGCATTGCCAGCTACACGGTCGAGGAGAAACAGCACGCGAAGGAGGCCGCGAAGAGTTCGTATTTTCCATCGATACGGAATGACAGCAGCTTCATGCACGTGACAGATACTGAGTTGATTCAGATTAAGTCCGGTAGCCTCGGCGTAGCCGGGGGAACGCCGATTCCATCTGCGAACGCGATCATCAACCAGGGCGGCAAGAACTTTACGACCAGCGGAACCCAGATCACCCAGCCGTTGACGAATCTGCTCAAGATCAGACGGGAAAACGATCTGGCCCAAGCCGAGTTGATAGCCTCGCGCGCGAAGGCGCAACTTACCGGAAACGACGTCGCGCTTGTGGTCCATCAGGTCTATTACAGGATCCTGATTGCTCAGGCGCATCGTAGTGCCACTGAGGCGAGAATAAAAGCCTCCGAGGATCTTCAGGGCGAGCGCGTCGAGCAGGTGAAGTTCGGCAGCACGCTGGAACAAGACTTGATCGACAGCCGTGCGCAATTGCTGGAAGCCAAGCAAGAAATACTGACTACCGACCTTCAGCTGTCAGATCTAAAGCTGAAGCTCAACGACTTGACAGGCCTGCCACTAACCACCCCCTTGGATCTGGATCCTGCTGTTCCTGAATTTCAGGAGACTTGTCCGCGTGAGGAATGTGTTAGCTCTGCCATGGCCTCACATCCGGAAATCCTTGCGGCTCGTGCTGAGGTGCAGAAAGCTGAGGCCGCGGTCCGTTTGGCGAAGACAGATATGTGGGTTCCCGATGTCGAGGCCTTTGCCCGCTACAGCTACCAGGAAAATGTCCCGTTCTTGGCGCGCAACTTCGGTACCCTTGGTGTTCACTTTGGCTATGACGTGTTCGACTCGGGTCGCAAGAAAGCCTTAGTCCACGAACGCCAGGCGCAGCGGTCTCAAGCGAAAGAGAACCTCGCGAAGTTGACGGATGAGGTCGAACTTGCAGTCGAAACTGCGTACAACAAGCTTGACCGGACGCAGCAGATGTTGAAGGTGTCCGAAGAAGTCGTGGCTCTGCGCACCGAGTCTAACCGCGTAATGCAGCAGAAACTGTTGCAAGGGGCCGCGCTGAATTCGCAGGCGGAAACCGCAACCGCTCAGGAGTACGACGCCACGGCGCTCCTTCTGCAGTCACGGCTGGACTACTTGCAAGCTCACGACGAGCTCATAAATGCGGTTGGCCGCACACCCGAATAACCTCTTTGCCGAGAAGTTGTGAGGAGGGAACCTAATTCTTTACGTTTGCAGATTGAAGATTCTGCGCACCGTCTCGAGAACAAAGACAGCCTGATTGCCTGCGCTCGCGTTCTTTAACATGGCCATTGGCGCCTGCAACACCTTTTCGATGATGGCATGACTAAGCGAATCGATAGCGTTCTCTTGGTCGGGACTCAAATTGCCCAGGCGTCCGCGCATACGTTGAATTGCATCGCGGCGCACGGCCTCGAAACGCTCTCGCAGCGAACAAGTGTCGCTGAGATCTCGGATTCAGAAACTTGAGAACCTGCCGTGTCGATGCTGGTCATAACTTGTCTCCCTGATGTATGGGGAAGCAACCCGGTCGCCACACCTGTTGGCTCTGCAATCGATGCGGAGTGAGTACTGCAGCAGGAACTGCCGATAGGGACCGTGCTGACATTGGCGGGCGCATACTGCAGCTGCTGTCAAAGGCATGACACTCTGTCACCGGTAAGCAGCGAGCTCTCTTCAGAGGAGGCCAGCCAAGTCATATATTTGCTCACGCTCGCAGAGCAGTTTGGCTGTAAAGATGATGGAGATGAAATTGCACTGACTGAAAGATGTGAGGAGCGATTACGGCTTACTGAAAGATTATGAATAAGAGCGCACAACATCGCGGCATCCGCAGGGTGGCCTCCACTCATCTGCCTACAGTTTTTGGCGTCTTCGACCTGATCGGATTTGAACGAGCAAACAAGGACAAAGGAGAGCGTGAAACTGCCTTGGTGATGACGCTTGGCAATCTGCAAGACCGGGTACCCCTGCTACGCATTCATTCGCAGTGCCTCACCGGCGAAGTGCTGGGATCTCTGCGGTGTGATTGCCGAGGCCAGTTGGAAGTCGCGATGTCCACCATTGCGGAACAAGGATTCGGTCTGGTCATCTACTTACACCAGGAGGGCCGTGGCATTGGCCTGATGGCGAAGCTACAAGCCTACGCCTTGCAGGACCAGGGTCTCGACACGATCGAAGCGAACGAAGCTCTGGGTTTTGACGCCGACTGCCGTGATTTCAGTCTGGCCGTGGCTGTCCTGCATGAACTTAAGGTCCGGCAGGTCCGCCTGATGTCAAACAACCCGCAAAAAGTTGAAGCACTGACAGAGGGTGGAATCGAAGTCATCGAACTGATTGCCTGCGAAGCACCGCCAAGCCCTTATGCATTGTCGTACTTGCGGACCAAGAAGGAAAAGATGGGGCATTCGCTCACGATCATGTGAACGATTGGAGGAATTGGCCTTAATCGGAGCACCTATGTCTAGTCAGCGGCCTAGCGCAGTGGACCTACTGGTTTCGTCCGAAGTTTCGCGCGAAGTTTCGGATATGTCCGGCGGTGATGAGCGCCGCCCTGTTGCGCAAGCAGTGAAGTTCGCCGAGATCGAGAAGTCGCTTAGGGAGTTGCGATCCGGGCGCATGATCGTCATTGCCGATGATGAGGATCGTGAGAATGAAGGTGACCTCGTGATCGCGGCAGAGATGGTCACTCCTGAAGTGATCAATTTTATGGCTAGCTACGCGCGGGGTTTGATCTGTCTCGCAATGACCGGCGAGCGGCTTGACCAGTTGGAATTGGGACCAATGGTGCTCCACAACACCGCGAACCTTGGCACAGCGTTTACCGTCTCGATCGATGCACGAGGAAGAGGTGTAACAACCGGAATCTCGTCGTACGATCGTGCGCAAACCATCCTGGCTGCGGTCGATCCCCGAACTCGACCCGAAGACCTCGCGCGCCCTGGCCATGTTTTCCCGCTACGCTCCCGGCCCGGTGGCGTTCTCGAAAGACGCGGCCAAACAGAAGCGTCGGTTGACCTCGCACGATTGGCAGGGCTGCATCACGCCGCAGTGATCTGCGAAATCATGAACCGCAATGGCAGCATGGCGCGCGGCTCCGATCTAGCAAGGTTCTGCTCAGAGTATGGATTCGCGATGGTGACTGTAGCTCAACTCGTTCGCTACAGGCTCGAAACAGAATTAGACCAACCTCCCCGCCTGCATCCATCCGGGGCATATGGGCACGGCCCAGACTGGGAGAAATTATTGGAGGAAGATACGATGCACGGAAATTCACGTACTGGAGACCGGAGATGAGTGACATTGTTGCGGAGAGTTCTGGAAACATTTTGAGCATCCAATTGAATCGCCCCGCAAAGAAGAACGCAATGACCTCGAGCATGTACATCACGATGGCGGAACTGCTCAACGGAGCAGCAAAAGACGATCAGATACGCGTCGTGCTTTGGCATGCTGCGGGAAATTCGTTTAGTGCGGGCAATGATATCGAGGACTTTATGAAGAACCCGCCAGGACAGGGCGAAAGTCCTCAGGCGCAATTGATCCACGCGTTGATCAATTTCGAGAAGCCGCTGGTCGCCGCCGTGCAAGGCGCTGCCATTGGGGGCGGAACGACCATGTTGGCTCACTGTGACTTCGTGTACGCCGGGGAGAGCGCGAGGTTCCAACTGCCTTTCGTGAACTTGGCGCTAGTGCCGGAATTTGGAAGCAGTTATTTGCTTCCATTACGTTTCGGATACACCCGCGCCGCCGAGTTGATCCTGCTGGGTGGGCCCTTTGATGCCTCGCGGGCAGCGGAACTCGGACTAGTCACACAGGTTGTGCCCGATCAGAGCCTTCTAGCGACAGCAACTGAAACGGCGCGCACTCTGGCTCTAAAGCCCGCCGCTGCGGTGCAGGCTTCCAAGCGCCTGATGAAGCGCCCTTTACGCGAGCAATTGGAGCAAGCAGTGAAACTTGAAAACGACGTGTTCGCGGAGCGAGTGAGGTCTGATGATGCCAAGCAAGCGTTCCTTGCGTTCTTCGCGAGGCGCCAGCCGGCATAGCCGCGGCTAGCCACAGTTCATTCGCGCGGAGGTTAAGGGGAACTCGGCAAACAATCCGAGGACCCGTCCTTCTTACTGATTGAAGGAATCAAGTAGAGAAACCATGTGGATGAGAGCGTGCGCCATTTGCAAGACAGTTCTTTTCAAGTTTCACTTCGCCGAGAAGGTGCGGTGCCAGTGTGGGTGGGAATGGGGTGGCTAGCGACCAAGAGTGGGGAGGTCCCCCAATCCAAACGCTAGACTGCGAGATACTCGTTGACCAAACTCTCTCGCGCAGAACTTAAACTCTAGTTGATTTCGTCGGTTGCGCAAAGTTCCCTCCCTACTCCACACCAACATCGAAAAAGTGCGACCGCGAACTGAATCGTCGCGCATCACACACCCGCTTTACGGTTTTTTGGTAGTGCGGTGGCGCGATATTTGGGTTCTTCATGGCGAGTAGATCCGATCTGTGTCACCACCATTTGACACTGATCTATTGATGACACCGATTTTTCGATCAACGCCTCCTTTCAGACTGCAACTCACTTCTTTTCAGCAGGCAATTTCCGGATGCGTTTGGCGGCCCAATTGCTTTGAGTGAAGCATCGCGAAGAGCGAGACATAAACGGTAAGAAAGGGGTTTTAATGGCAAGCCCAGTAAAAGACAGAAAGCCTGCGCCGCTGCCGGCACCCAACAGCGACTTCTATGAACTCGTCGAAACCTTGCCCGCTGAAGAGTTGGCGATCGTGAAACAGGTGCGCACTTTCATGGAGACGAAAATCGCGCCCATCATCACCAAGTACTGGGTCGAAGATGCTTTCCCATTCGAAATCTTGCCCGCGCTGAAAGAACTCAACATTGGCGGCGTCGGCATGCAGGGTTATGGCTGCAGAGGCGGAAGTGCGCAGCTATTTGGCTTGATCGCCATGGAGATGGCGCGCGTCGACTCGTCTATTGCGACATTCTTCGGTGTGCACAACGGTTTGGCGATGGGCTCGATCTACCTGGGCGGATCAGAGGAACAAAAGCAGAAATGGCTGCCGCCGATGGCTCGCTGGGAAAAAATCGGCTGCTTCGGCCTGACTGAACCGCTAGTTGGATCTGGAACCTCGGGCGGAATGTTGACGACTGCGAAACGCGATGGCGACACCTGGATCCTCAATGGTCAAAAGAAGTGGATCGGCAACTCTCCGTGGTGCGACATATCTATCATTTGGGCGCGCGACGTAGCAGATAACCAAGTCAAATCGTTCATCGTGGAGAACAAGACTACGCCTGGCTTCAAAGTCGAAAAAATTCAGAACAAGATTGCGCTCAAAGTAGTTCAGAACGGCCTCATTACGATGGAGAACTGCCGAATACCGGAAGCAAACCGCTTGCAACAAGATCAGTCCTTCCGCGATACCGCCCGCGTTCTGAAGATGACGCGCTTCATGGTTGGCTGGGAGGCGACCGGATGCGCTATGGGCGCTTACGAGAACGCGCTCAAATACTGCCAGGAACGCCAGCAGTTTGGAAAGCCGATCGCCTCGTTCCAGATGGTGCAAGATCTCCTCGCCAAGATGATTGCCAACATTACAGCATCGCAGTGCCTCTTGGTCCGCATGGGCCAATTGCAGGCCGAAGGCAAGCTGACGGATGCGCATGCCTCACTTGCCAAAGCGTTCACCACTGCCAAGTGCCGCGAGACGGTCGCGTGGGCGCGGGAGCTTTTGGGCGGTAATGGCATTGCCGCAGACTACAACGTAGGCCGTTTCTTCGCAGATGCGGAGGCTCTCTACTCCTACGAGGGCACATTCCAGATACAGAACCTGATTCTGGGTAAAGCCATAACCGGTTTCAGCGCCTTCGTATAGCGAAATGGAAGTGAACTGCGGTTTCTTATGCAACCTGCCTGTCAAAAACTGAAGTAATAAATAAAGGAGCGAAGAAAATCATGGCTGTTAAGTCCTCTAAATGGGAAGTCAAAAAAACCACAGCAAAGGCCACGACGGCCCGCTTGTTCTTTCTCAGTGCGAGCAGTGGCCAGGTGTTTTCCGCGAACCCCGACGGCTCCGACCTTAAGGTCATTGTGAGCGAGGGAAGGCGACTCCCAGACGGCATCGTCGTGGACGCCGGGGCGGGTCACCTCTACTGGACCAACATGGGCAATCCCAGCGCCAATGATGGCTCCATCGAGCGCTCGAACCTTGACGGGAGCAACGTCATCCACATCGTTCCTCCGGGCGGCACTTTCACTCCCAAGCAACTGCAACTCGATGAGAAGAACCGGAAGCTTTACTGGTGCGATCGTGAGGGTATGCGGGTCATGCGCGCGAACGTGGATGGTTCCAACATCGAAACCCTTATCGATACCAGCGGAGGCGACTCGCGTCCTGGTAAAGACATTAGGAAATGGTGCGTGGGCATCGTGCTCGACGTCGCAGCTGGCAAACTTTATTGGACTCAAAAGGGCCCGGACAATGCCGGCGATGGACGTATCTTTCGCACCAATCTCGAAATTCCGAAGGGCCAGACTCCGGCGAACCGCAAAGATATCGAACTTCTGTACGAGAATCTGCCTGAGCCTATCGACCTCGAACTCGACCTCGCCAACCGGATCATCTACTGGACCGACCGCGGCGACCCTCCCCGCGGGAACACGGTAAACCGGGCTCCGATGGATCCGGCTCTCGGCAATGGCAAAAAAGAACCTCAGATTGTTTTCGACCATTTGATGGAAGGAATCGGTATCGCCTTGGATCTGAAAGGCGGCCGGATGTTTCTGACTGACTTGGGGGGATCCATCTACAGCGCGAGCCTCGACGGGTCTAACAAGAAGACGGTGCTTGCGGCGGAAGGGAACCTGACTGGCATTGCATACGCCGAGATTCCTGCCGCGCAATGAAGAATGACGAACGCCACCATAGACCTGAACGCTTAGTAATAAGGAGATGGAAATGAGTTCGCTAGCGTCTGCTCTAAAACTTGAGAACGTTGTCTACGACAAGAAAGGGCCTATTGCATATGTGACTTTGAACCGGCCGAAGGTCATGAACGCTCTGAACAAGGCGACGATCAATGAGCTCCGGGAAGCCTTCGAGGACGCGCGTGACGACTCCGCCATTCGTGGAGTCATCCTCACAGGCGCCGGTGAGAAGGCGTTTGCTGCAGGCGCCGACATCGCGGAGATCGCCAACAACACGGCTGTAGAAGCAGAAGAGGCGACTCGTCGAGGACAAGGATTGACCGACCTCATCGAGAACCTTGGCAAACCGGTCATCGCCGCAGTCAACGGCTTTGCCCTGGGTGGCGGATGCGAGTTAGCGATGGCGTGCACTATCCGAATCGCTGCGGAGAGCGCGAAATTTGGTCAGCCAGAAGTAAAGCTTGGAGTCATGCCAGGGTATGGAGGCACGCAGCGCATGCCTCGTCTGGTCGGAAGAGGCCGAGCTCTCAAGCTTATCCTCTCCGGCGACATCATCGATGCAACTGAGGCTTATCGCATTGGCCTGGTGGACGAGCTAGTGCCGGCCTCCTCCTTGATCGAGCGTGCGGAGACCACGTTGAAGAAGATCATTGCGAACGCTCCCCTTAGCGTGAAGTACGCGCTTGAGGCGGTGAACAAAGGGCTGGAGACGAGCGTGGCCGAAGGACTGCTCATCGAAGCCTCGCTTTTCGCAGTCTGCGCCTCGACCGACGACAAGAAAGAAGGTACGTCGGCGTTTCTCGAGAAACGCGCGCCGAAGTTTCAGGGAAAGTAGAAGTTTGCGCGCCACTTCGAAGTTTTAAATGACTCGCTGCCCCAGGTGGCAATCGTGAAGAAGGAGATGAAAATGACAGAAGGCAACATATTTTCCGGATTGAAGGTCGTCGATCTCTCGAGCTTCATCGCCGGGCCGAGCGCTGCAACCATCTTGTCCGATTTCGGCGCCGACGTTGTCAAAGTCGAGCCGCCTGAGGGAGAGCTGTGGAGAAAGGGGCAGAAGATCCCGCCCCAGCCGCGTTCGGAAGAGCCTTATCCGTTCCAATTGGCGAATCGAAACAAGCGTGGTGTTGCGCTCAATCTGAAAGCTGCGAGCGCGCAGCAGGTTCTCGAGCGGTTAGCCAAGTGGGCCGACGTGTTCATCGTCAACACACCGCACCCCGCGCGCAAGAAATTGAAGCTCGAATATGACGATGTTGCACAGTGGAATCCGCGTTTGATCTATGCCGATCTCACCGGCTACGGCGAGAAAGGCCCGGACGCAAACCTTCCGGGATTCGATCTCACGGCCTACTGGGCGCGAAGCGGTTTGTTATTCATGACGCGCGATGCTGGATCGCCGCCGACCTGGCCGGTGGCAGGTAGCGGTGACAATGCGACTGCGGTCTGCATCTATGCCGCGATTGCGACCGCGCTTTATCGTCGCGAACGCACCGGCAAAGGATCCTACGTCACGACTTCGCTCCTGGCGGCAGGTGTCTGGTCGGCCAGCGTCTTTATCCAGGCCGCTCTAAGTGGAGCGAATTTCTATGGGCTGCACGATCGAGCGAATCCCGCAAATGCAGCTTTGAATACGTATCGCTCTTCCGATGGCACTTGGTTCGTTCTCGTAGTTACTCCGGACAAGATACCTGCGGTTCTGAAAGCAATAGGTCGTGAGGATATCCTCACGGATCCGCGATTCTCCGATCCTGCCAAGCTGGCGCAGAACCGGCCGCAACTGACAGCAATGCTCGATGAGATCTTTGGTTCGCAACCAATGTCGCATTGGTATGAAGTCTTCAACGGCGTTCAGGTCACCTTCGGCGCCGTGCGTGAGCCGCAGGAAGTCGTTAATGATCCGCAACTGCGAGCGAATGACATCATCGTTCCGCTCGAAGGAGCCGGCGAGAAGTTGACCTCGACCATCAGCAGTCCCATTCAAGTGCACGGTGTTTCGAAAGTACCTGCCAGGCGCGCCCCGCGAATCGGAGAGCATAACGATGAAGTCCTAAAAGAGCTCGGTTTTGGAGATGACGAAATCGACGGTCTGCGTACTAGCGGCGCGATCCCGGGTGCACAACCAGGCAAAAACGTGGAAGAGGCAGTCCGAGCCAGGTAAGAGTCTCGGAGCAAACAAGCGATTGAATTGAAGTGAACTTATTGGAGGATCAAATGGCAAACACGAAGAACCGTGAAATTGGGAATGTAGCTATTGTTGGGACGGGAGTGATTGGCGCGAGTTGGGCTGCTCTATACCTGGCGCGTGGCCTTAACGTTGTCGCCACAGATCCGGCGCCAAACGCCGAAGCCAATCTGCGGCGATACATCGATGCGGCGTGGAAGGACTTGACAGCGCTTGGAATTTCACCCAACGGCTCACGCGACCATTTGCGGTTTACGCCCGATCTGAAGGAAGCGGTTGCCGACGCTGATCTAGTTCAGGAAAACGGACCTGAACGCAAGGACTTCAAAGTCAAATTATTTGCTGATATGGATGCCGCCACTCCCAAGGATTCGATCATTGCTTCGAGTTCATCCGGGCTAACGATGAGCGTGATGCAATCGGCGTGCAAGTATCCCGAACGGTGTGTGATTGGCCACCCATTTAATCCTCCGCACATGGTTCCACTGGTCGAGGTCGTCGCGGGCGCAAAAACATCACGTGAAACGGTTGAGCGGGCCATCTCCTTCTACACCTCGATCGGTAAAAGGCCGATCCACGTGCGTAAGGAAGTGGTTGGCCATGTCGCGAATCGGCTTCAGGCTGCTCTATATCGTGAAGTCGTGTACCTCATCGAACAGGGTGTTCTGGATGTCGCTGATTCCGATGCCGCAGTGTGCTGGGGACCTGGATTACGTTGGGGTTTAATGGGTCCCAATCTGCTGTTCCATCTCGCAGGCGGCGAAGGCGGGATTCAACACTTCATGGAACACCTGTCCGGCCCTGTCGCTACATGGTGGAAAGATCTTGGCACGATCACTGAATTCAGTCCCGAGGTGAAGCAAACCATTGTCAACGGCGTATTGAAGGAAGCTAGCGGCCGTTCAATCGCAGAACTCGAACGGGAGCGTGACTCGATGCTGCTGGAATTGCTCACGACCCGCTCGAAAGCGGAAGAATCCGCACACGCCGGAGCAGACACTGCGGCCGATTAACTCTGTTTCCCTCAGGTGTGGCGTGGAGGGCAGAAAATGAGAACAGAAGATGATCTACGTTCACTCTCTCGGCCGGGCATTGCGATTCTATCCCGGCCGAACCGCGCTTGCTCGTGACGGCCGACTCCTGACCTTTCGGGAACTCCACACTCGTGTCGAAGGCATCGCAGGAACGCTCACCAGCCACGGTTTTGGAGTGGGAGACCGCTTGGCTCTATTGCTGCCTAATGGGCCCGACTACATTGAACTGATATATGCGTGCAGCATGCTCGGCGTGATCGCCGTTCCCCTGAACACCCGCCTGTCGACCAAAGAGATCGACCGGGTGCTCGAAGATGCGCGTCCGCATGGGATCGTCCGCCATTCCTCCCTCGCTGTTCCTGGAGTACAGTTGACCTGGCAACAGGTGGTCGACGAGGAACCCCTTCCAATTCGTAGCGACCCTGCTCCGAAGATCTTTTACGACCCCGAGGCCGTTTTGGGCCTTATCTACACGAGTGGCACGACGGGGCAGCCAAAAGGCGTCATGGTGACGCATGGGAATGTCCTAGCTGACGTCCACAATTTCAACTACTGGATGCGCTACACCGAAGGCGGAATCTACCTGCACGCCGCTCCGATCTTCCACATCGCGGACTTCCCTAGCATGTTCGCGGCCCCGGCATTCGGCGCCAGCCAAATCACAATTCCAAAATTTAGCGCCCAGACTTTCTGCGAGACGGTGGAACGAGAGCATGTGACTCACACCGTGCTCGTGCCGACGATGATCAATTTGCTCACACAATTCCAGGACGCGAGAAAGTATGACTTGAGCAGCCTGCAGGTGCTGGCGTATGGCGGCTCCCCGATGGCGCCGGAACTCGTCCATCGGACGCGGGAACTCCTGCCAAAGGTCAAGTTGATTCAAGTATATGGGTTGAGTGAAACAGGTTTTCTTACGGGCTTGCAGGACCAGGAGCACACCGAAGACAAGCTGATATCGTGCGGACGGCCCTGTCCCGGTGTCGATCTTTTGGTGACAGACGTTTCAGGGAAACAAGTCGAGCCGGGAGAGGCCGGCGAACTGATCGTACGAGGCGCCAACGTCATGCGGGGCTATTGGAACAATCCTGAAGAAACCGCTAAGGCGTTTCGCGACGGATTCTTTCGCACGGGAGACATCGGCCATCAGGACACTGCCGGATATTTTTACATCCTCGACCGGCTAAAGGACATGATTGTTACCGGCGGTGAGAACGTTTATTCGGGAGAGGTGGAAGCAGTGATCTACGGGCATCCCGCCGTTCGCGAAGCAGCCGTCTTCGGCGTACCCGATCCGCAATGGGGCGAACTTGTAATGGCTTGCGTAGTTCTGAAGCCCGGGGCAATTCTTACCGCCGACGATCTGATTGCTTTCTGCCGGCAAAGCCTCGCGAGTTATAAAATTCCCAGACGCATCGAGTTTTCAGAAACGGATCTGCCCAAGAGCGGTTCCGGCAAAGTACTGAAGAAGACTCTGCGCGAGCGTTTCTGGATGCATCAGCAACGCGCAGTGAGCTAACGCAAAACTGCCTTCATCGGGATCGCGGGGTAGGTACACGCAATCTGAGATTGACGATCATTTATGTATGCGAACGCGAAAACAAAGCCGAAGACTGAAGGGAACAGAAATGAGCAAAGTCGCCGGTCAGCCGCCATTATCAAATGCCTTAATAAAAGTCGTTGATCTATTGGTAGAAAGCGAGATCAGGATTGATGCAATGGAGCAAATTTTGGTGAAAACGAATCCAGTCGCCTATGAGCTTTACCTCGGCACGATTGAGAATCTGCAAGCCCATAAAGCAGCTGAAGTGAAAAAAGTACTTACTGTAATGCTCAAGTCAAAGCTTTGCGAAGGCTAAGGGAGAAAGCGCAAGTCGACAACTCTGTCGTTTAAAGATGAGCATCTTCCCGTCGCGTGCCCTGCGGGAGCCAGAGCGAGCACATCTGTTTCTTCCTGATGGATAGGTCGGGAGATACCCAGCCTTCTCATCCTGGCCAGCAGGGTGGTTCGCTTCAGTCCCAGTTTGGCCGCTGCGCCGCGTGGTCCACCAACGATCCAGCCAACCCGCTCCAGCATTCCAACGATCAGGGCACGATCCGAATCTTCCAATATCATCGATGATGGACATGCAGGGAAACAATGTTGAGTGTGGGGCATAACCTCCGTTCGCCTTTTGTGCAACGGGTTTGGGAGTACGCCGTCCCGCGAAAGGATAACGGCGCGCTCCACCAGGTTCTGCAACTCGCGGATGTTGCCAGGCCAGGAATACCACTGGAAGGCAGCCATGGTTTCGGGAGGAATGCTGTCGACTTGCTTTCCCATGCGGTGGCTGAAGTGCTTCACGAAATGTGTCACAAGAACAGGAATGTCTGCCCGGCGCTCTCGGAGCGCTGGCAGAAAGATGGGGAACACGTTCAGCCGATAATACAGATCACTCCGAAATTGCCCGCGAGCGACCATCTTCAACAGGTCGCGATTGGTTGCCGCCACCAGCCGAACATCCACTTTATGCGTGCGACCGTTCCCTAATCGCTCGAATTCCTGCTCTTGCAAAACGCGCAGCAACTTGGGCTGCAGAACCGGGGGGATGTCGCCTACTTCATCCAAGAACAGCGTGCCTTTATCGGCCATTTCGAAGCGCCCGATCTTTTGCGCGATGGCACCGGTGAATGCGCCCTTCTCATGACCGAACAACTCGCTTTCCAGAAGATCCAGGGGAATCGCAGCGCAATTAAGCTTTATGAAAGCGCGCCCGACGCGCTGACTGGCATTGTGAATGGCGTGAGCAATGAGTTCTTTTCCCGTACCGGTTTCCCCCTCGATGAGGGCAGTCGAGTCGGTGGGCGCAACCTGCTCCACTTGCTCGAGAACAGATTCGAGGGCGGCACTATTGCCGATGATCCGATCGAATCTACGTTCGGCCTGGTCCCCCGCAGGGTACGTAACTGCTGCATAATCTGCCAAAGATACTCCTTTCAAGCTTGTATGACCTGGTAGCTCACATATCAAGTGCAGCTCGGACCGTTTTGAGCAACAATTGATGATCGAACGGTTTCGCAAGGAACTCGACCGCGCCCTCTCTCATGGCTTGAATCCGCATCCTGGCATCTCCGTGAGCAGTAATGAAGATGGTTGGGATATCGCATTCCTCTTCTTTCAGCCTAGTCTGCAATTCCAGACCCGACATCCTCGGCATAAGGATGTCAGTTATCAGGCATGCGGCTTGACGATGCAAACCGGATGCGAGGAATTCTTCCGCCGATCCAAAGCACCGCGCCACGAGCCCAGTCGACTCGATTAGGTCACACAGTGACTCCTGGATCGACTCATCGTCATCGATGATGGCAATCAACCGACCCCTGGCACGCCGCGAACTGCGCGTCGTTTGATCCGTCGCGCCCATGTTGTCTGTTTATCGCAGCCGCAAAGGGGTGTAAATGGAACGGCGGTGATTTTGCGATGAAATAGGAGTGAA
>Ga0185299_10001860_pt1 | contig 36336 bp, 31 predicted proteins | sample PaiPotPPA55metaG_FD_128002 | JGI IMG/M metagenome (GOLD analysis project Ga0185299, IMG submission 128002) | Iron sulfur acid spring bacterial and archeal communities from Banff, Canada, to study Microbial Dark Matter (Phase II) - Paint Pots PPA... ...
CGGAAGGCGCCGGGAAAATGCCGTTGGTGATGTATCTGCACGGCAGCGGCGGGCAGGGCGATGACAACCTGAAACAGTTGGGCCTGGGCAATATTTTTGGGACGCGTGTCTTGCTGATCCCGCAGAACCAGAAAACTTGTCCCTGTTACGTCTTCGTGCCCCAGACTGATCGGGGATGGGCCCGCTACGATTTATCGCAGCAGACTGACGGGCGGCCGAAACTGGTCCCCGGCTTAGGAGACGGGTCAAAGTTGGCGCTGGAGATCGTCGACGCACTGCGCCGCGAGTTCCCCATTGACGAGCGGCGCATCTACGTTACCGGACAATCGATGGGCGGCGCGGGAATATGGAATGTGCTCAAGTATCGCCCGCACTTTTTCGCCGCGGCGGCGATCTGCTGTGGAGGTGTCTCAACTGAGGATGGCACCGAATCGATTGAAACTCCGCTGTGGAACTTCCATGGGGATTCCGACAATACCGTGCCCGTGAGCACGTCGCGCGACCGCATGGCTGCGCGGCGGAAGGCGGGTGGCCATCCTCTCTACACCGAGTATGCGGGAGTAGACCACAACGTCTACGAGTGGGCGTACACGGAACCGGAACTGGTGAAATGGGTGTTCGCGCAGCGCCGCACCTAACCATCCTGATGACCAGGACCCGATTACCAGAAAATGAGCCGAAATCTTCCAGATCTGAAGTTGTTTGAGAGTGGGACAGAACCCAGGCTTCGACGGGGACCCAAATGCAATTCCAATGCAACTTACGCTGGCCGCTCTTAACCATCATTTCGACAGGATTTGCTCTCGCCGCTATGCCGATGTTGGGGCAGCCGCTGACGCTCTCAGTGCCCGCAGACTCCGCACGTTGGGATTTGCAGGGACAAGCCAGGGCAGCGGACTATCTAGGGCGCAAATGCATCCTCCTCGACGCGGGAGCGGCGATTTTGAAAGACTTTGAAATGCGCGATGCCGTGATCGATATGGACGTCGCAACTCCGGCAAAACGCGGGTTTTTCGGGATTCAGTTCCGGCTCGACAATGAAGGCGCCAACGGCGAATGGGTTTATCTCCGCCAACATAAGTCCGGGCTTCCCGACGCAATGCAATATACTCCGGTTCTCAATACTGGCGCGAACTGGCAAATTTACAACGGGCCGGGCTTCACCGGCGCGGTCGACATTCCAAAAGATGTCTGGTTCCACCTGCGCCTGGAGGTTGTCGGGGCACAGGCAAAGCTTTACGTGAAGGACATGGATAAACCTGCGCTCGTCATGGACGACTTGAAGAGTGGCATTCAAAAGGGCCAGGTGGCGCTCTATGTCCTGACCGGCGCGACCTACTTCGCGAATTTCGAAATACGGACGACGCCCGATACACCCTGGAATCGACACCCGCCGCCGATGCCGCCGGGCACTCTTATCAAATGGAGCCTCTCGCCTTCGTATAACGCGCTTGAACGTAATCTCGATCGTCCGCTGCCGGCTTCGGAGACCGATGGCATACATTGGCAGGATGTGGAGGCGGAGCCGCCCGGCTTTGTGGTTCTCTATCGTTATCGCGAAGCGCCGCATCCGAAGGTTTCGTTTCAAGGCGATTTTTCGAAGCGCCTGGAGCCGCAACCTGGAATGAAGGTGGTATACGCGCGCACCAGCATTGATTCTGACCGCGACCAGGTCAAAAAACTCTTCATTGGCTATAGTGACGATATCAGCGTGTTCCTGAATGGCAAAATTCTCTTCCGTGGCCGCAGTGCTCAGGGCTTCCGCGACCCCGGGTTCCTTGGTATCGTGAACTCGGAAAACGACGCCGTCTACCTTCCCCTGAAAAAGGGCAGCAATGAACTGATGCTGGCAATCAGCGAACTCGGCGGCGGATGGGGATTTATTTGCCGCCTGACGGAGCTCGAAAACTGATCCGGCCTCAGACGCGCTGGATACCTCTTTTTGTACAATCAGCTCATGATTGATCGCGGGAGTGCGTGGCTTCTACTCACTGAGTTTACGCAGTCGGAAAGTTTGCGCAAGCATGCACTGGCGGTGGAAGCCTGCATGCGCGCTTGCGCACGCAAGTACGGAGCAGATCAGGAACGAGGAGCAGATCACGAAAGGGAAGGGCAGGAGTTCACTGGTGCCCTTACGGGGACTTCTTCGTTTGGGGCTTCAGCCCCGGAGGCGATGAACCCGGAAGACCTGTGGGGCATTGTCGGGCTGATTCACGATTTCGACTACGAGAAATATCCCAGCCTCGAAGACCACCCTTACAAAGGAAACGAGATTCTGAAGGAAAGAGGATGGCCTGAGATCATCACTCGTGCCATCATGTCGCACGCGGAATATACTGGCGTCACGCGCGATACACCGATGGAAAAAGCTCTGTTCGCATGCGACGAGCTCGCCGGCTTCATCACGGCGGTGGCCCTGATCAAGCCTGGGAAATCCCTTGCCGAGGTCGACGCGAAGTCGGTGCGAAAGCGAATGAAGGACAAAGCCTTCGCCCGGAAAGTCAATCGCGACGACATGATCAGCGGTGCCGCCGCTCTGGGCGTCGATCTGGACGAGCACATCGCATTTTGTATCGCAGCCATGAAGCCCATCGCGGCAGAACTCGGACTCAATGGAACCGCTGTGAAGACTGCCTGACCCCGACCGGCTCATGCCGTAAGCTCTGCCTGCCCCCCGGCGGAATGAGTTCGTCCCACATCGCCGCGCATATATCCCGCGACGCTAGCGAAAGGTGCCCGCAACGGGTCTAGTGTATGTCGCGACGCGTTCGGTCTTGATTGCAATGCTTTCGCGCATATTTTCCAGGAGGTAGTTCCAATGTCCCGGAGCAGAGCCCTGCATCTTGTGTTGAGCGCGAGTGTGTTGTTCAGCTCTGCGGTGCTGGCGGCCTGCAACCGTGGGAGGGGCGCCGCCAGCATCGCCGCTGCCTCCGATGGAGGGAAGCTCCCCATCACGACTCGTTCCGACGAGGCGAGGCAAGAGTTCCTGCAAGGCCGGGATCTCTCCGAGAGACTGCTTGGGCAGGAGTCGTTGCAGCACTTCGATAAGGCGCTCTCGCTCGATCCAGAATTCGCATCCGCGGAACTGGCTCGAGCCAACAATTCCCCCACCGCCAAAGAATTCTTCGAGCATCAGAAGAAGGCAGTCGCGCTGGTCGACAAAACCTCTGACGCAGAAAAGTTGCTCATTCTCGCCAACCAGGCCGGAGCAAACGGCGACACCGAAAAGCAGAAGTCCTATCTCGAGAAATTGGCGGCCGCTTATCCCAATGATGAGCGCGTCCAATTCAATCTCGCCAATTATTATTTTGGCCAGCAGGAGCTGGAAGAAGCGGTCGAGCACTATAAAAAGGCGAGCGAAATCTCTCCCAACTATTCGGCCACCTACAACGTCCTAGGCTACGCTTACCGGCAGCAGGGCGACTTTGCCAGCGCTGAGCAGGCATTTAAGAAATATGTTGAGCTGATTCCAAACGATCCGAATCCGTACGATTCCTACGCCGAGTTGCTATTGAAGGTGGGACGCTTCGAAGATTCGCAGATGCAATATCGGAAAGCCCTCGCAATCGACCCTCATTTCCAGTCCGCTCACTTCGGACTTGCGGCAGCTCTGCTGTACTCGGGCAAGCCGGAGGATGCGCAATCGGAGCTGCAGAAGATGGGCGATCAAGCGCGCAACGACGGCGAGCTTCGCACCGCTTACTTCGGTATGGCTGTCATTGCCTCCGATGCGGGCAAGTTCGACAAAGCCTTGCAAGCCATGGATAAGGAATACGCCGTGGCCCAAAAAAGCAACGACGTCATGTCGATGGCAGCCGATCTACAAGCCGAGGCCAACATTCTGGCGGAGATTCCGCGCTATGACGAAGCGCAGCGGAGATTCGACCGCTCGTTCCGGATGATTCAGGCCTCCAGTCAGTCGCAGGAGATTAAGGACAACGCGAAACTCCTGCACGACTTCAATTTGTCGGAGATTGCCATGGGGAAGAAGGATTTTACCGCCGCGAAAGCTCACGCCGACGAGTTCCGCGTAGGAGCGGAGGCCACGAAGAATTCGGTGCAGGTAAAACAATGGCACGAATTAGCCGGCAGGATTGCCTTAAGTCAAAAGGATTATGCGACGGCCATTGCGGAGCTTGAACAAGCCAACCTCCAGGATCCCCGTAACCTCTACCGCCTGAGCGAGGCGTATCAAGCCAAAGGCGATGCCGCCAAGGCCAAGGACGATCTCACGAAAGCGGCGGACTTCAACTCGCTGCCGGGGCTCCCTTATGCCTTCATCCGGGTGAAAGCGCAAAAACTGGCGTCGGAAAAGAAAGCCTGACCAAGGCTGAATACTCGGGGGTTGGAGGCGGTTGCCTGTGCTTCGGTGGCGCGGCATCGAGCTATTCTTCGACGATCAGCTTCCCCTTCATCTTGCCGTGATGGATTCCGCAGACCTTGGCGCACTTGAATTCGTAGGTGCCCGCTTGTTGGGCGACAAAGTCGAGAACCTGATCCTGATCTTTTTCAACCGTGCCATTGTCGTCGGGCTTGTCGAATAACAATCCGGGGGACTTATCTTTGCTGCCCTCCGGAGTGAGACTCAGCTTGATGCCATGGGTTTCGTCGACCGAATGAACCTTCAGTTCGACTCTGGTCCCCTTCTTCACGCGGATCTCGGCAGGGTCGAACTCGTATTTCTTCGCGGAGACTTCGATCACCTTGGTCGAGCTTTTGCCAATTGTGTCCGGTGTCTGTGCGGGTATGCCGAAACTTACAGCAAGCAAGCCGACTGTGACAGACGCAATGATTTGTCCTCGCATGTACCCTCCTGCACGCGACCTTCAAGCCACCCTACAGTGTCGACCTATGCGGCGGCCAATTGTCAGGCCGAGGTCAAACGTTTGTAAATCGACGATTTTGTAAGATTGACGGGCGACCTCAATTTCTACTTGACCGACTCGGCCAACTTTCCCGCGGCGATTAACTCCGCGAGGCACGCGACATCTTTATACATGACGCGGTCTTTGTCGACGGTGGGGCACACCGACCGGATCGCGGCGTGTGCAGCCTGTCCGCGCTTCGAGGTTTTCAGTGGCGCAAGGAAGTCGATGGCTTGGGCTACGGCCATCGCTTCGATGGCAAGCACGTTGCGAGTGTTTTCGACGATGCGCTTCAGCTTGTTTGCCGCCGTCATGCCCATGGAGACGTAGTCTTCCTTGTTGCCGGAGGTCGTAATCGAATCCACCGACGCGGGATGGGCCAGCACTTTGTTTTCGCTGACCAGCGCCGCAGCCGTGACCTGCGCCATCATGAAACCTGAATTCAAGCCCGCACCTTGCGCAAGGAACGGGGGCAAACCCTCGCTGAGCGCGGGATTCACCAGACGTTCGATCCTGCGCTCGCTGATGCCGGCGAGTGCGCTCAGCACGATCCCCAAAAAATCCAAAGCAAACGCAAGCGGTTCGCCATGAAAGTTTCCTCCTGAGATCACATCGCTCTCGGAATCGCTGCCCTGCGCAACGAAGACCAGCGGATTGTCTACCGCGGAGTTCGCCTCAACCTCAAATACCGATCGGCAATGTGCCAGGGTATCGCGCACCGCGCCGTGCACCTGCGGAATACAGCGCAGTGAGTACGCATCTTGTACGCGGCCGCAGTCGCGGTGTGACTCGCGGATTTGGCTGCCCTCGAGCATTTTGCGCAGATTCGCCGCCGTCCTCATCTGCCCACTGTGGGGGCGCGCCTTATGGATGCGCTCGTCGAAGGCGGCATCGGTGCCCTTCAGGGCGTCGCAGCAAAGCCCGCCCAGCACATCGGCGGAATCAACCAAGGTCTCGGCGGCGAGCAGGGCCAGCGTGCCCACCGCCAGCATGCCCTGCGTCCCGTTGATGAGCGAGATTGATTCCTTCGCCTCCAGTACCAGCGGCTTGATTTGTGCCCGCCGCAGCGCATCGCTGCTGGAAATCCGCGCGCCTGGGACCGCATCGATGCAATCCCCTTCACCAATCAGAGCCAGAGCCAGATGCGCCAGTGGAGCCAAATCGCCGCTTGCGCCCACGCTGCCCTGCGACGGAACGAAGGGTGTGACACCCCTGTTCAACATTTCGCACAGCCTGTCGATGACGATTCCACGAACGCCGGAGTAGCCCTTGGCGAGGGAGTTGGCGCGCAACAGCATCATGGCGCGAGTTTCCGGAACCGAGAGCGGTTCACCCACGCCCATTGCGTGCGAGCGCACGAGATTCACTTGCAGTTCACGAATCTGGTCGCCGGCAATGCGCACCTCGCTAAGCTTGCCCACGCCTGTGGTGATGGCATAGGCCAACTTGTTGCTGGCGACAATTTGCTCAACCACGGCGCGAGCCCGGTCGACAGCCTCACGGGCTTCGGCAAACAGCAGCACTGGGCGACGTTCGGATGCGACCTCGCGCACTTCTTCCAAAGTGAGATCGCCGCCGCTAATGTGAAGCGCGTTCAAGAAATTTTTCCTTCCCGTTTCCCCACCGCCGCTCGAAATACACTCAAATACTTGTGCGGAAGCGCAGTGATCTTCATGTCCGCACCGGTCACGATGTGAGTGGTCTCGCCTTCGGCCAGCAGCATCCCATCTTCGGCGCGCCGCAGCTCATAGCCAAAGTGCACCACGGAGTCCCGCACATTCAACAGTTGCGTCCGCACCAGAACCTCCTCGTCATAACGCACCGGGGCACGGTAGCGGCATTTGGCCTCTGCGACGGCGAAGAAGCAGTTATCCTGCGCCTCCATGTCGCGATAGGAAAAGCCCAGCTGCCTCAACAATTCGACGCGTCCCACTTCAAACCAGATGAAATGGTTGGAGTGATAGACCACCCCCATCTGATCGGTCTCCGCATAGCGCACGCGGAGGCGGGTTTCGTTCACTGCCTGTTGTTTTGTATGCATTTCCTGCCTGTCATTTCCCCGTCCACACTGGCTTGCGCTTTTCGAGGAAAGAAGTAATTCCTTCACGGAAGTCGGCCGTAGTGCGGACCGCGGCATTCTCACGTATTGCGGCTTCAATCTGAGTGTCCAACTCGGCGCGTGCATGATCGTTGAGCAGCTTTTTGGTCGCGCGCAACGAAGCTGGACTGTTCTCCATCAGCAGCGCCGCCAGCTCCCGCGCCCGCGCCATCAGTTTTTCCGGCGCAACGATTTCATTGACCAATCCCATGCGCGCCGCCTCCTCCGCGCCGATAATTCTTCCGGTAAGCAAAAGATCGCGAGCATGCTTTTCTCCGGTTTGGCGCAGAAGGAAAGCGGAAACAATCGCAGGCACAAATCCGATGCGCACTTCGGTATAGCCGAACTTGGCTTCGGGCACGGTCAGGGTGAAGTCGCACAGAAAGGCCAGGCCGGTGCCGCCGGCAATGGCGGCTCCGTTCACGGCCGCAATCGTAACCCTGGGAAATTCGTAGAGCGAGCGAAACAGCCGGACCATCATTTCAGAGTCTTTAAGATTTTGTTCGGGGGACCGTCCAATCAGCGCCTTCAGATTATCCAGGTCCATACCTGAGGAGAAGGCTTTGCCCGCACCCGTCAAGATGACAACCATCGCATTGGAGGCTTCCAGTTCCGCAAAAGCGCGCAGCAGATCGTCAATCAACTCGAAGCTGATGGCGTTACGCTTGTCTGGACGATTCAGCGTGATGGTGGCGACGCCGGAATCGTATGCGAGTTGGATCGTCTCATAGTCCATGTCGGAAACGGCGCATATCTAGTGCACACGTCATCTCTGGAAAATGCTATTCGTCGTCGATGGAATCCGCGTAGCGCGTCCCCATCTCGGCGCTCGCGCGGAGCAACGCGTCCAGCGGCTTCAAAGCGGGCAACTCCGCGCCATGTTGCCTTAGAACTTCAATTACTTTCTCCGTCGGGATGTTGCCAACGAGGGTATCTTGGGCGAAGGGACAACCTCCGAGGCCGCCGATAGCGGAATCAAAACGCCGGCAACCAGCATCGTAGGCCGCAAGAATCTTGTCTGCGGCATTTTCGGGACGGCTGTGCAGGTGTACGCCAATCTCGAGGTAATCGTATTTCGACATTACTGCGCTTACCAGTTCGTTGATCTGTTCTGGAGTGGCCATGCCAACCGTATCGGCCAGCGAAATCATATTCAGACTGTCAACTTCCATCAGGGAGATGGCCTCCATCACTTCTTCTACGTTCCACAGGTCACCGTACGGATTGCCAAACGCCATCGAAATATAAACTACGACGCCGAGCGCCGCATCGTCGGCTTTTTTCTGGATCTTTTCCAGTTCGTCCAGAGCGTCTTCGCCGGATTGATTTTGATTCTTGCGCAGAAAAGTTTCTGAAATCGAATAGGGAAATCCCAGAGTATGGACGGCATGGGTCGCAATGGCGCGTTGCGCGCCTTTTTCGTTGACGACGATGCCAATCATCTCCACCTCATCGGGCGGATCGAGTTCTTTCAATACTTCTTCCGAGTCCGCCATCTGTGGCACGGCTTTAGGCGATACGAACGAAACGGCGTCGATGTGCTTGAACCCCGCGCTGATCAGGGCCTGCAAGTAAGCACGCTTGATGTCAGACGGAATCTGTCCCTTCAAACCTTGCCACGCATCACGCGGACACTCAATCATTTTGACGGATTCAGACAATGTGCCTCCGTGCCTCCGTGTGAATCACGTCTGCAGCACTCCAACCTTAAACTCGGGCACATCAGGATTCAACGCCGCGGCTTCGAGGGCCTGCGTAATCGCGTCACGCGTCTCGATGGGATCGATGATTTTGTCGATCCACAGCCGGGCGGCCCCGTAGCGCGGGTCGGTCTGCTCGTCATAACTGCGCTTCACCGATTCGTACAGTTCTTTTTTATCCCCGTCGCTCAGCTTCGTGTCGCCACGCTCCAGTTGCTTCACCTTGATCTCTACCAGAGTTCCCGCCGCCGCATCGCCGCCCATGACGGCGTAACGAGCGGTGGGCCACGCAAACACGAAGCGCGGGTCAAAAGCCTTGCCGCACATTGCATAGTGCCCCGCGCCGAAAGATCCTCCGACAATCACCGTGATCTTGGGTACCACGGAGTTCGATACCGCATTCACCATCTTGGCGCCGGCTTTGATGATGCCGCTCCACTCCGCGTCGCGCCCCACCATGAAGCCGTTCACGTCATGAAAGAAAACCAGCGGAATCAGGTTCTGATTACAGTCCATAACGAAGCGAGCCGCCTTCTCCGCCGATTCGGTATAGATGACGCCCCCAAACTCCGTGCGCTTATGGCCCTCGTGGTCAATTGCCTGCGCGTGCAGTTTCTGGTTGGCTACGATGCCCACGGCGAAGCCCCCGATGCGCCCGTAACCGCAGATCAGCGTCTTGCCATATTCCGGCTTGTATTCGTCAAAGCGGCTGCCGTCGAGCACGCGCGCCAGAATTTCCTTCATGTCGTAGGGCCGGGCTGGCGAAGAATCGTAAATGCCGTATATCTCTTCGGCCGCCAGCGCCGGCTCGAGGGGCTTCTTTCGGTCCCACGGCGATTGGCGGCGGTATCCCCATTTTTCGACGATCGAGCGAATGCGCGCCAGGCATGCCTGATCGTCCGGCTCGCGGAAATCCACTGTGCCGCTGATGCTTGCGTGCATGGCGGCCCCGCCCAGATCTTCCGCCGAAACTTTCTGCCCGATCGCTGCCTGCACCAGCGCCGGTCCGGCAAGAAATAAGCCGCTGCCATCGGTCATCAAAACGTGGTCGCACATCACGGGTAGGTATCCGCCGCCGGCGACACACATGCCCATGATCGCCGCGATCTGAGGAATGCCCAGGGCGGACATGACGGCATTGTTGCGGAAGACCCGCCCAAAATCGTCCGTGTCAGGAAAGACATCTTCTTGGAGGGGCAGGAAAACGCCCGCCGAATCCACCAGATACATCGTGGGAATACGGTTCTCGATGGCAATATTCTGGGCGCGAATCACCTTTTTCGAGGTCATCGGGAAGAACGCTCCCGCCTTCACCGTGGCGTCGTTCGCGATAATCATCACCATCCGCGTGTGGATGCGCGCCAGGCCGGTTATTACGCCCGCGGCCGGCGCACTACCCCACTCCTCATACATGCCATGGGCCGCGTAAAGCCCCAGCTCGAAAAATGTTTGGGGATCGACGAGCAGGTCGATGCGTTCACGAGCGGTGAGGCGTCCCTTGGCATGCTGGTTGTCGATCGCTTTGCCGCCGCCGCCTTCGCAAATCTTCTCGCCTTCGTTGCGCACCTGCGACATAAGATCCGCAAGAAAGCGCATGTTGGCTTCGTATCGTGCCGAGGTGGGATCGATTTTCGTCGTCAGGACGTTCGACGCCTTGGGCGGTTGCTCGGGAAGAGTTTCGCTGCGCTCGGCCATGGAAGAAGTGATCGGACTGTTTACGGTATACCACTCTCGCGGCGGCGCGCAACGGACCACCAGAGCAGAAAAATGCCGGCCAACATCAGCCCTGGTAACCGTTAAGCGTTTTCAAAAGGGCAAGCCGATTCCGCGAATTGAAGTGGAATGCACTCACAAAGATCCGGTAACCGTTACCTTATTGTGGACCTGGCGTATCTTGGCTGGAAGAGGGAACTGGCGTGGGATCAGCCTGAGGCGGCGGGGTGACGCTAAGACGCGTTCCGGGATCGGCGCTGTGCGCCGTGGGCCTTAGCGATGTTAAGCGCGGCGTTTCCGGTCCTGTGGTCATTGCGCTTTGGGGATTCAGCAGGTGGTCGTGGCTCGGACCCAGCCCCAGGCTGATCAGAGCGCGCGAATCGGGAACAGTTTTCGATTGCCAGCCGTGATCGGCCTGATAGCGCCGCATGGCGTCTTCACTGGCCTGGTTCCAATTGCCGGTCGTGCCGGCGCTAAGGTAGTGCTCGCGGATCAACGCTTCCTGAATCGCCTGCGCCCGCTCAGGATCAATCTTCTGCTGGCCGCGGGCGGTGGTTTTATGATTGCGACTCTTTCGCAAACTTGCCTGCTTCGACTTGACACTCGTATTGGCCGCTGAATGCGATGCCGCGTGCGCTTTAGCCGAAGACGGAGTTGTTTTTGTGGTCTTTGGAGATGCCTTGGCGGAATCTTTCGGATTGGCAGTCCTGGTTTCGGCCTGGGTTTTGCTGTTGACTGTATTCGAGCCAGAAGTTTCCTGGGCGGCCGTCGAGCGCGGAGCGGCAACAGTGAAGATCAGCGCTCCAGCGCATGCCGCTGAAAGCCATCCTCTCCGCATTCGTGCTGAACCCTTTAGTCCCAAAGTCAGCCCTCCGGGGATATCAGAAGCGGCCCTGCGCGACCATTTAGAGCAAATCGATTCGCACAGAAAAAGCCCAACTTGAATTGGCATTGTAATCATCCTCTATCGAAGGACTCAATGCCAGTTCCCGTTGGGCAATTTGATGGTTACGGAAGTGTCCCGGCCAGGAAGGCGCTTCCGTCTTGATGTGTCGAACCTCGCGGCCGCACCAGGAATACCGCATCCTGACCGCTCTTCAGACTCGACTCGATCCTGGCGAATTCCTCTTCGCTGTTCACGGGTTGTTTGTTGACCTCCAGGATCATGTCGCCGCGATTCAAACCGACGTCGTCCGCAAACGAACCCGGCTTCACGTCCTGCACGATCACGCCTTTGCCCGTCGGCATATCCAGCCGCTCGGCCATCTCCGGTGTCAGCCTGCGCACGGTGATGCCGAACTTGTCCTGCTTTGGCATGCTTTCATCGCTGCCGCCCTCGTCATCGTTCAAGCGCGACGCAAACAGCTTGGCACGGTCCGCGACCGTCACCGCAGCCTCCTGCGGTTTGCCATTTCGAATGAAGGTTAGCGTCACTTTCAATCCCGGCTTGGTGGATGCAATATCCGAGACCAACTCAGATCCCTTGGTAACCTTCTTGCCGTCCACGGCAATGATGGTGTCACCCACTTTCAACCCGGCCTGATCCGCCGGAGTGCCAGGGACGACCGTGGAAACCGTGATGCCCGATCCGCCGCCGTACACGCGAGCGATGGCCGGATTTTCCACCGAATTAAACTCGATGCCGATGGAGCCGCGCGACACGCGATGTTCAGGTCCGATCAACTGGTTGTAGACCTGTGCGACGGTATTCGAAGGAAGCGAAAAGCCCACGCCCGCATAGGCATTGGTCTCGCTCAAAATTGCGGTGTTGATGCCGATGACTTCGCCGTTCATGTTGACCAAAGGGCCACCCGAGTTGCCCGGGTTAATCGCGGCATCGGTCTGAATAAAGGTCTGGAACTGCCGCTGCGGAACAATATCCCTGCCCTTCGCAGAAACAATACCGGCCGTCACCGTGCCCACCTGGCCGAAAGGACTTCCAATGGCTAGCACCCAGTCGCCGACCTCCATGCTGTCGGAGTTCCCCAATTTCGCCGCCGGCACGGTGCGACCCAGGTCAATCTTGATGACTGCCAGATCGGTCTCCTGATCTTCTCCAATAACCTTGGCTTCGTGTTGCACGCCCGGAGGATCATCCTGCAGGCGCACCCGAATGCGATCTGCTTTTTCAACTACGTGCCGGTTGGTGACGATGTAGCCCTTGGGATCGACGATTACGCCTGAACCGAGCGAACGTTCGCGAATGGAGCCATCTCCACCTCCGCCGAACGGGTTGCCCTGGCCACCCTGACCTCCAGGCCCGCCGAAGAAGCGGTTGAAGAAATCGTCCATTCCGCCATTGCCGCCGCTATCGTCGTCATCGGGACTCTGCCCGCCACGGCGGCGGTGCGGACTCTTTACGGTGGATTCCGTATTGATATTGACCACGCTCGGCCCCAACTGCTTCGCAATCTGCGAAAAGGCATTAGAAAGCTGCTGGGGCGCCGGAACCGTTAGCGGAGTCGCATCGGAAGACTTCTGACCCTCTTTGCCCTTTACTCCAAAAGAAACCACGGAGCCAATCAAAATGCCCAGAGCCAGCGTCGTCACAATGCTGAACGAATAAACCCAACGACGGGTCTTCAGACGCACCCACATTTCCCGCGAATCCATATGCCTACTTCCCTCCGGTAACTTCAATTGGTCTATTATACGCGCCTGCGAAAGTCTCTTTCCCGGTATTGGCAGCGTCATGAAGCCAGGTTATGCGCGATCGCAACGGGTTAGACGGCCGAATGAGATATTTCGTTTGTATGGTTGCCAAAGTCATTCCTTGAGCTGTAATCACCACGATGAAGGCAACTCGCTCCAATTGGTCTCAACTCACGCTTTCGTGCCGTGGATTTTCGCATCCCACAATTCTCAGCGAACCCCCAGGCGGTTGCGGGGGGGGCTTGCTTCATTCACTTCGCCTTAGTTATTTGCCCGGTGTGTTTCGAAGACAGTTTTACCCCCGACGACTGTGCGCAGAACTTCCGTGGCTAATACTCTCTCCACGGCAACCTTGATGAGGTCGCGGTCGAGCACCACAAAGTCTGCCAGCATTCCCGGCGCCAGTTTGCCCTTTTCGTTTTCCTCGAATTCGGCGAAAGCAGGCCCGGATGTGTAAGCCGCGATGGCTTGATCCATGGTCAGCCGCTGCTCGGGAAAATACTCCTGTTTACCGTCTTCGCTCTTGCGGGTTACCGCAGCGTACACGCCGCGAAACGGCGTCACCGGTTCAACCGGATAGTCCGTCCCGAAGGCTAGCGTGACGCCCTCGTTCAGCAACGCCGCCCATGCGTAGGAAGTGGCGGCACGTTTCGGTCCCAGTCGGTCCTGCGCCCATCGCATGTCGGTAAGCAGATGGCTGGGCTGCATGGAGGCAATCACCTTCAACTCTTTGAAGCGCACGATTTGCGCGGGAGTCGTGACTTGGGCGTGCTCCACCCGCAGACGAAAATCGTTGCCGTGTGATCCTTTTACTTTTTGTTCCTGCGCCGCTTTCTCGGCTTCGGCAAAGGCATCGAGCGCCATCTGCACGCCCTTGTCGCCAATCGCATGAAAGCCAAGCTGGAAGCCCGCCAGCACGCGTTCTTTCGACATTTCATTCAGCCTGGCTGCATCGTAGCGCGGCAGGCCGAAATTCTTCGGTTCGTCCGCATAAGGCTCCAGCAACGCCGCCGTATGGCCGCCAAGGGAACCATCCATAAATCCCTTCAGCATTCCCGTATGCAGCATCAGGTCTGACTGCGGATGCGAGTCGCGCTTTTTCTTTAGCTCCTCAATGGACTCGTTAAACGGGAGCCATTCCGAGATCCGTGCGGTGAGTGTGCCCTCTTTTTCGAGTTCCTCGAAGATTGCGAAGTTCTCCCCATCCGGTGAGTAATCCTGCGCCGAAGAAACGCCGTGTGCCGCCAAATCGGCGAGCGCTACCTGCAACCCTCGCCGCCGTTGCGCGCGAGTTGGCGGAGGGATGACCGTTCTCACCGCCTGTTGCCCCGTATCACGGAAGATTCCGGTCGGCTGACCGTTCGCATCCCGGTCGATCAAGCCCCCCTGAGGGTCAATGCTAGCCGACGTCACGTTCGCCAACTGCAGCGCCCGGCTATTGGCAACGGCAAGATGTCCGTCCACGCGGTCCAGAAAGACGGGATGCCCCGCCGAAATTTCATCCAGATCACGACGGCTGGGCAGCGTGTTGTCTGGCCACAGGGTCTCGTCCCATCCTCCACCCAAAATCCATTCGCCCGCACCCGCCGTTTTGACCTTCGATAACACGCGGGCGCGGAATTCTTCACGCGATCGTACTCCTACTAAATCCACGCTTAATTTCTGCATGCCAGCGTCGGCCAAATGCAGGTGCGCGTCATTAAATCCGGGCATCACGAAGTTTCCGCCCAGGTCGATGACGTGGGTCTCTGGCCCTTTCAGTTTCAGAATGTCAGCATTCTTTCCCACTGCCTGAATTCGGTCGCCGCGCACCGCGATCGCTTCCTCGCGCAACACGGAACTGAAAGCCGGGTTGGAGGGCACGCCAGTGTAGACATTCGCATGCATGAAAATTACGTCAGCACGGTTCGGCAGTTCCGGTATGTCGTGATCACCCGGCGGATGCAGCTTCACCTGAGGTGCGATCTGCGTTGAGCCAACAGGACAAGACAGCAAGACGAGGATTGAAAGTCCCACCAGGCCTGGGTGCCCCATTCTTCGCTTCCTTTGCGAAGGAGCCTGCCCTGAGCTTGTCGAAGGGTGGGATTCCATTGCCGCGTGAAGCTTTGGGGCGGCGCAACTTGCCCTGCGGTGTGCGCCGGGCTTCAGCCCTGCGAAAAGATACTTCCCTTTGTAAAAGGCTTTAGCCCCTGCGCTCGCGAATCTCCCCATCATCTCCCGCTCCGGCCACGGCCAACAGCGTCAGTAGAATCCGTTTCAACCCCAACTCCCGTCCATTGCTGTCAAACCACTCCTGCAACGTATGAGCGCCGCCCCCCGAACCACCGCCGCCGATCGCGATAGCCTCCAGCCCAAGCGACAGTGGGATGTTCGCGTCGGTCGATGCCCGCTGCACCTGTGCGGCATTGTTGAGCTGCGCATCCACTGCCCGTATTACATGCAAGATCCGCGCGCCCGTTGCCAGTTCTCCCGCCGGACGATTGCCAATTGCCACCACTTCGCAGTTGACTCCAGAAGGCCGTTTTTGTACCGTCGACCGCATCTCGGCTGCCAGGGTTTCGTCTTCTACGGCGCGATTCAGCGCCAGGCGCAGAGTCTGCTCCAGCCTCTCCATCTCGGTCATCGAAGTCGAGCGGATATCCACCTTCATGCTCGCCGACTCGGGGATCGAATTTACCGAGGAGCCACCGCGAATCACGCCGATGTTGAACGTTGTCTTTGGCGTCGAAGGCACGGGTGTTGCGGTAAAAGCGTCGATCGCCCGGGCCAGAATCACGACAGGATTAGGCGCGCCAAAGTCGCTCCACGAATGTCCGCCGGGACCGCGCACGATCACTTCAAAGCGGCGGCTGCCCAGGGCCTCGGCGACGATAGTGTCCGCGCCCGCGCCGTCGAGCACTACGCTATAAGCGATCGAATCCTTCCAGCGCGGCGTCGAGAAAATGTGCCGCATGCCGCGCAAATCGCCCTCGCCCTCCTCGCCTACGTTGCCAATAAAGACAAACGGCAGAGAATGCCGCAAGCGGACGGCGCGCAGCAAGGCAGCAACCGCTAGCATCGCGGTCACGCCGGCGCCGTTGTCGGAAACGCCCGGCCCATACAGCCGGCTACCCTGCTGCCGGATACTTAGAGGCGTGCTCGCGGGAAACACAGTATCGATATGAGCGCTGAGCGCGACGTGGCGCTGTCCGAACCCAGGATGCACGCCGAATACATTGCCCACGTCGTCGATGCGAACATCGTCAAGGCCGACTTCGCGAAAGCGCTCAGCCAGCCATGCTCCGCGCGCCGCTTCGCCAAAGGGGGGCGCCGGAATCCGCGCCATTTCCATTTGCCACTGCGCCAACTGCGGCTCCTGAGTGCGCAGCCAGTTGAACGCTGACCGTACCTCCGGCGAAGCCGCCAGCCGCGCTACCTCCTGCTGCACCGCAGGAGCAACATCCGGCATACCCGCGCGCGGGGGAGTAGGGCTCATAGTAAGTATTGCGTCAGTTTACAACGCATGGGAAGGGAAGGGGGATTAACAAGAACTGCCTCCCCACGATCGATCATCAGGCGAACCGCGCCGTAGACCTGGATTCGCACCTTACGTTTTGGAAGGGCGCAACTTCCAGTCGCGCCATAAAGCTCCTCAGAAATCAATGCGGCTTCAGCCGCTGAGGGTCGCCCGCTCGCGCCGGAGGCAATTGCCCTCACCTTCTCCGCGCCTCAGCTTCGGCCAGCCAGCCGCGTCGCAGCTTTTCTGTCGCAATGCCAGACAGCAAAGGTTTGATATCGAGAATCGGCGTTCCATCGAGCATGTCGACACCCCGAACACGCAGCTCGATGCCATCGCGGCGCTCGAGTTCGACAATGGTCAGGCCAATTGGGTTCGGGCGCCGCGGAGAGCGGGTCGCAAACACACCATGCGGGCGATTGTCGGAGGGTGGTGTACCGAGCAATTCGAATCTGGTGGAGCGATCGAACTCCCAGATGACGATGAGATGCGAGAAGCCTTCAATGTCGGTGAGGCCCGCCTCAAACTCAGACAGAATCTTGAGCACGCCATCGGCCAAGTGTTTGGCGCCCAGACCCTTGGGAATCTCCCCTGTACTCTTATACGGACTGCTCACAAATCCAATCGGCCGCGAACGAAACATGGGGCCCCCCTATTCGATCTGAAGACAGGTATGTCGTCCCCCGCAATCTGCGCTTTCCACAGCCTTGACTGTGACATCCGGCCTTGTCCATGCCACCCGGAACGCGCGATCATGGCTTTCGGCGGACGCTGTGCCGCGCGTTAGATTGAGCACCAAATTCTTTAGACAAACTGAAAACATCCACTCGCTAACTCGCTGATTGCGGAGATTTTGCGGCAAGCCTTTTGCGATCAATATTTTAGGGCCATTTTTGCTGGAACATGTTCTCGCTAAACAATTGATTCGAGAGATATTACATCGACGATCCGCAATTTTTTTAATGCGGATCTAGGCCGACTGACGCTCTTTGAGTCCAGCTCGTTTTTCTACCGCCGCCACCAGCGTCTGGGTTGCCGGAACCTGAATCCCGTACTGTCGGGCGCCGCGGAGGATGGGACCCGCAATCGCATCCAGCTCCGGTGTCTTATGTTGTGCAACATCCTTCTGCATAGAACTGCGCAGGCTGCCCGGCATCATCGCCGCGCCGGAGAGAACTTTGTCTGCATCAACCCTGGCGCCCTCAGCGATCGCAACGGCGCACGCCTCTCGAACGCAAGCCTCTCCCAGACTGCGCCACTGCGGGTCAGAAAAGATTTCGCCAACGGTTTTATCCGCCGCTGTTGTGGTTAACGCAAACGGGGCGAGAAACACCAGCTTGCCCCACATGAGAGTTGGCTCGTCGTCGACAAAGTGGCACTCGAAGCCGAGGTGTTGAAGTTGATCCATCGTGCTGCCCAGCAAACCCCGCCCCGCGGACAATACGCTAAGCCGCGCAAAGCGCGAGCGATGGACAATGTGCCCGGGACTGACGCGCTCGCTTTCGACCGCGATTGTCGCTGGAATCACACGGGCGGTTCCATATCTTGCGCGGAGCAGCGCGACATGATCGATGCCATTGAGCAGTGGAATGATGGTGCGCACGGCCTCAGGAGTCTTGAGAGCGCCGAGTGCGGGTTCCAACTGCGTAGCCTTCACCGTAATCCAGAGAGCGTCAACAGCTGGCACTTCCGTAGCGAGTGCAACATCCACCGAGAAGTTGCCGAAGGCGCTCTCCAGCCGAAGAGTTTTCGGATACTGCGCGAGCACCTCCCGTCGGACCACGAGCGTAACGGAAGCTCCCGAATGCGCCAGGCAAGCGCCGATCAGTCCGCCGACGCCGCCGGCTCCAAGAATCGCATGTCGCATGGGGGTAGAATTTGTTTCGGGCATGAAGCGTTAGATTCACGTAGATTCAATTTTGCATCAGGAGTTTTGCTTCACAGTTGCGGGCAGGCATTCGACAACTTCAGCATCAGTCAGGGTATGATCGCTCGCTTTCGCGCGCTGATAAATGCGGTCCACCAAATCGTCACTGGCCGGAATGCCGCGCCGTTCCAGCCAAAACAAGACATTAGATTTCCCGCTCATCGGGCCGATGTCGATGATCTGCTCCAGTCCAAACACATGCGAAGGCACCCCTGAATAAACCGTATTGGCCAGAACCACATCGTTTTTGCGATAGGCTTTGATGATCGCCGCCGCATGGACTCCCGTCGCGGTGCGAAAAGCGTCGTCGCCCACCACGGGATAGTTTGCCGGGATGGGCACGCCCGTGGCCTGCGACACTGCGTGGCAATATTGCTTCAGCTTGGAGAGGTCCTGCTCAGCCCACGGAGCGATGCCCATCAGCTTGAGATTCACCAGCATCTGATCCATCTGCGCATTGCCGACTCGCTCGCCGATCCCGATGGCGCACGCATGCACGCAGTCGGCGCCCGCCATCAACGCCGCCATCGAATTGGCGATTGCTAATCCGCGGTCGCTGTGACCGTGCCAATCCACGCGAATGTTTTCACCCGACGGCTTCACCACTTCGTCGATCACAAACCGCACCAGCGCCAGCGCGCCCATCGGCGTGGCATGGCCTGCGGTATCGCAGATCACGATGGCGCGCGCGCCACAACGAATCGCCGTCGAATAGAGCCTTTTCACCGTTTCGGGATCGCATCGGCTCGTGTCCTCAGTGACGTACATCGAGTCGAGGCCGAGCGAAACGGCATACTTCACAGCCTTCTCAGTGGTCTGCAAAAGGAAATCGTCGGACCAACCTTCGGTGAAACGGCGGATGGGACTGGAACCGATAAATGTTGCGGCTTCGATGCCTAGCCCGGTTTTTTGCACGATCTCGGCAATCGGGCGAATATCGTTCTCGTGCGTTCGTGCCGCGCAGTTGGCGCGAATCTTCATCTTATGTGCGACGATCTCCCGCGCCAGGGCGGTCACATGCTCAACCGCGCGTGCCCCTGCGCCCGGCAAGCCCAGATCAAGCGAGTCGATTCCTAACGCTTCCATAAGATGGAGAATCTCAATTTTTTCTGGAATCGAAGGATCGCGCACCGAAGGCGACTGCAAGCCGTCGCGAAGGCTCTCGTCATTGAGCAGCACCGGCCCCGGCGGCTTCAATCCAGGCGGATAGTTTTTGTTCCAGTCGTAGATGAGTTCGGAGGTATCCATGGAAACAAGCTTCTAGCTCTTAGCTTCTAGCTACAGAACCGGCGCACGATGAATTCGGCTTGGCTAGCAGCTAGAAGCTGCCTACTTCTCTTTCGGGGGCAACGTGAGCCCAAAGACCGAAATCATTCCCTGGCCTGCGACGTTCACTTTAGCTTCGGCTGGACTGGGCAGATAAAGTGTCTGGCAATGCTCGCAGCGATACACTTCCGCATCCGGCCCCCAAGCTTTCTCTGCGTCGCCACAGGCCTGCTCGATCACGTCTTCTGAATAGAACCAGCGCTTCAAATGGCCGCCGCAGAACTTTCCTTTCTCGTTTTTCTCATTGCAGGCGCGTTGGCCGGCCTTCTTGATCTTCACCTTGTGGTGCGGAAGCTGCGGCGGAGTTTGCGTGCCTGCACCTGCAATTTCACCAGTCGCCAAAGATTCCCCTCGTTCAATCGGCGCTCGCCGCCGGATTTGGCTCCACGAGCGTGATTGTACTCGAAGCGGAAGCCGAGCCAAAAACCGCGAGGTCCGCATGCCAGGAGTTGATTGAGATTGTCCTGGCGGTGGTCGCTTGAGATCCTAGTCACTCACATGCGAACCATCCACGTCGCGACCATATTATGAGCGATGCGCACAACTCGCGACCAACTCATCTTAATTTGTTAACGAGTTAATTTGTTAACGAGGATCTCGGCCGTCGGGATCAACCTTCAAATCTAACACCCATATAATCGCCAATCTGCGAGATTCGGACCTTCTGATCCCAATTTCCCCAGATATCCTCACCTTCCGGTCTTGCCGGGCCTTGGGTACGTTCCGTTATCGCAACCAGGGGGCTGAAGCGTACGGCGGCTACGGTTGGTCCGCAATCTCCGACTGAGCCACGACTAACAGCACGATGCCTACTACCGTGACCATTCGAAACGCCGCCTCCTGACCGTTCCACGATTTCGATTGCCACATCAAGAACCACTCGCCTCCTACGGACAGGAACACGACTAACCACATGGTTAGGCTGAGCGCCAGCGCGACCAGGGAAACGCGCTTGGCATGGTTAAACGCAGACACGGTCCCACGCAACGCCCGCACCATGAGCAAGCCGCCCCATCAACATAGAATCATGGTTAGCGTTTCCCAGGCGATGATCGATAGGTAAAATGCGGTGTGCCATAGCGGCGTATTTATGGCGCGCCACATTAGGTGATTTCCAGGAACGGTCGAGTCCATCATCATCACGTGTCGCTCAAACTGGTAGTTGGAGTTGTAATCGGTGACATTGTTGAAGACCACGAACGAACAAAAAATGGCCACGCCGAACACCAGTGCGGCTTGATTGTGCGCAAAGTCATGGTTTTGTAGGTTCGGAAAATGCCTGGAAATACGCGGTAAGCGCGTTGATCACAACCTTCGGCACCGCTAAAACTCTCCCTCTGGTTTGGCTTGCTCTGCTCCTATGCGCCCTATCACAATTTCTGCCTCATAGTAATTCTCACTTTTCATTGGCTCTCCCGCCATGCGGCGCAGCATCGCAATTTGACCGACGTGCGTGAGCGCGTCAGCAATCGGTCCCTGCAAGAGCTTTTCCGGCGGAGCATGAAGAGGCTCACTCGAAGCAAGAAAATCGTCGAACTTTTTCAAGGCAGCGAAAAAGCGTGTTACTTCCTTTCCCCAAGGCAGAGGCTTGGAGTTGTGCCACTCGGGTTTTCCGGTCGCCATGGAGAGCGCCCAATCCATCAGGTCGCCAATGTGCGCCAGAATTTGCTCTGGCGAGCGCACGCCCTGGCTGGCCTGAAACGTGGGAACACCCTCCGTGGCATCGCGAATCGCCTTGCCGGCCCGATAAGCCAATGTGGCCAAACAGTGCCGCAGCAATTCGCGTTCCGGATCTGAAGTTGAACGATCACTCATGACATCACCTTTGAAGTTTCAGTTCCTGGTCCGCAACACTCGCGACTCGGAAATTATAGCTGTTTGCGTTTCAGCATCTTCGCGGCACGGAGCGCTCCGCTCAGCCGCATTCTCAATCCGGATGCAAACTGGAAGTCGATAAACCCTTCCATCTGCTGCGCGAAGGTCGCGCCGTACTTATACCACCAGACCTTTTTCATTCCAGGTGTACGGTCTGAATCCAGATATTTCATTCGTACCATCTCTTCCAGCCCGAAGCGGCCATGGGTGCGACCCAGGCCGCTCGATTTCATGCCACCGTGCGGAGCTTCGCTGATTCCGAAACACGAGACCACATCATTCACCATGAGGGTGCCCGCCTGAATGCGTCGCGCCAAGCGGCCGCCCCGGTTGCGGTCCCTGGTCCAGACACTGGCGGCCAGACTATATTCGGAGTCGTTGGCCAGTCGAACCGCCTCCGCGTCGGTATCGAATGCCATAACCGGCAATACCGGACCAAAGGTTTCCTCACGCATGATGCGCATCTCGTGGGTCACGTCGGCCAACACCGTAGGCCTATAAAAATTCTTTCCCAGATTCGGGAGCCGGGATCCTCCTGCCAAAAGGCGCGCTCCACGCGCGATTGCATCTTCCACATGCTGCTGTACGATTTGCAATTGCCGCTCGTGGATCATCGGCCCCATGTCGGTCTTGCAGTCGAGCCCGCTGCCCACATGCAACAGCTCCGTTTTCTCGACCGAGACGCGCAGGAATTCTTCATACCGGCTGCGATGCACATAGCAGCGTTCCACGGAGAGGCAAGTCTGGCCGGCATTTACGAACGCTCCCCACACGGCGGCACTCGAGGCCACGTCGATGTTGGCATCGTCGAGCACGAGCATGGGATCTTTGCCACCCAACTCCAGCACCATGGGCAGCAGTCGTTCGGCCGCAATGGCGGCAATGCGCTTGCCGGTGGCGACGCTGCCGGTGAACACCAGTTTGTCGATTTGCGAATGAATCAATGCCTCTCCTGTTGCACCATCGCCCACCACGACCTGAAAAAGGTCGCGGGGTAGACCTGATGCCTGCAACAGCGACTCGAGCTCCAGCGCTACCAGAGAGGTAAATTCCGAAGGCTTCAGCACAACCGCGTTTCCAGCCACCAAGGCTGCGAGCGTCTCGGTCGCGGGAATCGAGAACGGATAGTTCCACGGCGAAATAATTGCCACTACGCCGTAAGGCTCCCGCAGCAGCCGCCCGCTTTTGAGCTTGGTGGCGAGATTCCCGTGCGGCACGGGTTCGTCGAGCAGCAGGCGATAGGCGTTGTCGATCAGAAATCGGGCTGCATCGAGCACCACCAGCACCTCCGTCGTCAGTGCTTCGGCGATTGGTTTGCCCGCCTCCCGGGCGATAGCAGTGGCGATCTCCGACTTCTTCTCTAAGAGCATGCGCTGAAATTGCGTGAGCACCGATATTCGCCTGCGCACGCCGATCGCAGCCCACTCCTCCTGTGCGGCGCTTGCTCTCGCCGTCGCCGCACGAACTGCTCCTTCCTCAGCGCACCCCAACTCCCGCAGAACTTCGCCGGTTGCCGGATTTACCGAGACGATCTTGCGCGCCGTAACTTGTAAGTCAGTGGCCATACTCAACGTTCACCAGGTAAAGTCCGCTGGCCGGCGCAGTAGCTCCCGCGGCCGACCGCTTGCGCACTTCGAGAATCCGTGCCACGTCATCTTTCTGCAATGTTCCTTTGCCCACGAGAATAAACGTCCCCACGAGATTTCTAACCATGTGGTGCAGAAAGCCCGATCCGTTCACGGTATAAACCAATTCGTCTCCCTCACGCTCCCACCGCGAAGAAAAGATGCGCCGCACATTCGAAACCGGCGCTGCCTCGCGTCCCTGTTCCGGGTCCACCGCGGCAAACGAAGTAAAATCGTGTTCGCCTTCGACACGCGCTGCCGCGCTCTCCATTGCCTGCTCATCCAACGGATAAGGATAGTGCCACACGTACCGCGCCAGAAATGGCGGACAGATTGCCGCACGATAGATCCGATACCGATAAGTCTTTGCCAGCGCCGAATGCCGTGCGTGAAAATCCGCCGCAGCTTCCTCAATCTCCAAAACACGCACGGATGGCGGCAACCCATCATTCAGCGCGATCACGAAATTCGTCGTCGGGATCGAAGATTCGATGACAAACGTGGCCACCTGCGCCAGAGCATGTACGCCTGCGTCCGTCCGGCCGGAGCCCTGCGGCAATACCTTTTCGCCGGTGATTCGTCCAATGGCTGAGGCGAGGGTGCCTTGCACGGTGATGGCGTCGGGTTGCACCTGCCAGCCGGCGAAATCCGATCCGTCATAGGAGAGAATCAGTTTGAGATTGCGCATGCGATTTTTTATTTCTTATAGCCGCGAGTCCCACCGTCGCGCCGATTCATCCAACTCAATTCACGTGTTGGATCTTTTCGCAACCCATTGGGATTCTGCCCGCTCGGCAAACGCGCCATCATCGCCGGCACTTTATCAGTTCAGAGTGCGGCAAGGCTCGGAAGAGAAGCATACGGCTCGGATATACTAATGCGTTCAAATTTTTCCTCGTGAAGAATTTGTCGCTCGGGGCTCTCAGCATGCCAGAGCGCCAAAGGCTGAATCGGTGCGGATGGAATTCTTGCGTACTTATCCGGAGTTTTCAAGGAACCCGGGGGCATCTCGCTACGTACCAATGTCCAGGAGAATTTTCATTTTGAGCAGGTCCAGCTATCTCAGGATGTAACCAGGTCCTTTTGCTGCATGGTCTTAATGAATGGAGATGAGTAGATGCTATTTCCACGTTTAGCCTCAATCCTGCGACTGGCCATCGCCAATGTTCTGTTTTCAACTCTGACTCTCACTGCTTTGGGGCAGGAGGCGCCCGCCGCGCCCGTCCCGCAGAACACTCCGGAGACGCAGCCGCTGCCAATCATGGATTACACCAAGCCGGTGTCGCATTTCCCCAATCCTGTTGGCCCCTATACGGCGCGGCACGCCGCTGCGCCTAATCTGGCGAATACTGGACGTATCGATTCGCTGATGCACGATGGCAAGCTTTACCTGTCGCTCAACGATGCCATCGCGCTGGCGCTAGAGAATAATCTCGATGTGGCCATCGCCCGCTACAACTTGAACATTGCCGATACCGATGTGTTGCGCGCCAAGGCTGGCGCATCGATCCTGGGAGTGAACGCGGGAGTAGTGCAGAATACACCCGGGGGCGGCCTGGGTGGGATTGGAGCTACTGCCGGCGCGTCTACCGGCGGCACCAGCCTGGGAGCGGGCGGCGTCGGCGCCGGGACTAATGGACTGGTAAGTTCCACGCTCGGTCAAGGACCGCTGATCACCAGCTTTGATCCTGTCATCACCGGCACGCTTCAGGAAGATCACCTCGAGAGCGTATCGTCCAGTTTGTTCAACGGCGTACCCATTCTCGCGCAAAATACCGGGACGGTAAATTTCAGCTACAACCAGGGTTTTAATTGGGGTACCAATCTGCAGGTTGGATTCACTAATAGTCGCGTCTCTTCCAACGTGCCGTTTACCACGTATAGTCCGGTCATTAACTCGGGGCTCCGCGTCCAAGTCACACAACACCTGCTTCAAGGGATGGGATTCGCCGCGAATACCCGCTTTATTCACATCGCAAAGAACAACCGTGAACTCTCTGACGTGGCCTTTCGCCTGCAAATCATAGATTCGGTGGATCAGATCGAAAACATCTACTGGGATTTGGTCTACGCCTACGAAAATGCCCGTGTACAAAACGAATCGCTGTCATTCGCCCAGAAGACGTTATCCGACACCAAAAAGCAGGTCGAAATCGGCAGCCTTGCTCCCATTGAGACTGTCCGTGCTCAAAGCACGGTGGCGCAAGATCAGCAGCTCGTTACCGCGGCTCAGACCAATCTCCAGTTAGAGCAGTTGCTGATGAAGAACGCGCTTACCCGCACTTTAAAAGATCCAACTCTGGCCACCGCTGACGTCATTCCCACTTCCACGATGGACGTTCCCGCCCAAGAACAGATTGTTCCTACTGAAGATCTGATCAACGACGCTCTCCGGCATCGCGCCGAACTGGTTGAATCGCGTATCGATTTGAATAGCCGCGATTACAGTAACAAAGCGGTGCGGAGTGCTCTGCTGCCCACACTGGATGCGTATGCTTATTATGCCGGGTCAGGACTTGGTGGTTCTCAAAATCCGGCAAACCTCTGCGCGAACCAGACGCAGGAGCAGCTTCTGCTCGGTTTCTGCGCGGGTCCAAACCCTAACAATCCTAATCCTAGCAACCAGATTCCCGTTGTCGCATCCACAGGCATTGGTGGAACCTGGAACCAATTAGTGAACTCTACCGCCCCCGACAAAGGTGTTGGCTTGCAACTCAACATTCCCCTGCGGAACCGCGCCGCCCAGGCTGTGCAGATTCGCTCGGAGCTGGAATTCCGGCAGGCCCAGATGCGTTTGCAACAGATTGAAAACCAGGTCGGCATTGAAGTCCGCAACGCGCAATATGCCGTGCAGCAGAACCGCGCTAGCGTGGACTCTGCCAGGGCTGCCCTGGATCTCGCGCGGCAGTCGCTCGACGCCGAGCAAAAGAAGTATCAGTTCGGCACTTCGACCACAACTCTGGTTCTGCAATTTGAGAGTCAGCTGGCCACCGCCGAATCCACGCTCGTGAATGCAACCGTGGCTTACGAGAAGTCGCGCATCGAGTTGGACCGCGCTACCGGCACGCTGCTCGATCACAACGGAGTCAGCGTGGACGATGCAGCACGCGGCCAGGTCACACGCCTGCCGAATGTACCCTACATTACTCCGCGCAAGGATCTTCCATCGGTGGCTCAGCCGGCGGCGCAGCCTAACGCGCAGCAGCAATAGCAGCGCAGGCTCCGATCTCGGACCCTTCGTCGTCGGGCCTCAGGCGCTAGGTGCGTTTCAAGGCCCGCGAAGTCTGGGGTCCAACCTCCGGCATCGGAGCGCTGTTTGTCTAACAATTCTTTACAATCTGCACCCGCGTCCGCCGCTTGGTCCCGCTAAGATGGAACCACGCTCTTAGTTATTTCCGCATTCGGTTTTCGACATCTATTTGTACTGTTAATACGATGAAAGACCTTTCTTACTCAAGGAGACAGACTATGTCTTTGCCTTCGCCCCGAACCCCCGCGCCCAGCCGGCGAGTTGCCCTGCTGTTGACGGCATGTGCCGTTCTCAGCTGTACGGGGTTGCGACCGTTCGTGCATGCACAGGATGTTCCTGCAGCCCCGGCACCGCAGGCCGCGCCCATTCCGGCGCAACCCCAGCTGATCCATTTGCAGGATTATTCCAAGCCGCGCCCGGGTTTTCCTGGCATCCTCGAACCCTACCGAGCGCAAGATTTACCTCAGCCGAACTTGGCCAACTCGCCGCGTATCGACGCGCTCATGCACGACGGCAAGATCTATCTTTCGATGGACGATGCCGTCGCGCTAACGCTTGAGAACAACCTTGATCTCGATATCGCCCGCTACAACCTCAACATTGCCGACACGGATTATTTGCGCGCCAAGTCCGGCGCCAACATTCTTGGCGTCAACGCTGGCATTGTGCAGAATACTCCCGGCGGCGGCGTAGGTGGTCTCGGAGGAACTGTGGGTTCTGGCACTGGCGGCACCACTGTCGCTGCCAGCGGCATCGGCACCGGCACCAACGGCTTGGTTAGTTCCACACTTGGGATCGGCTCACCCATCACCAGCTTTGATCCAGTTATTACGAGCACATTACAGCTCGATAAGAACAACACTGAATCCACCAGCGCTCTGAGCCCGGTGCCCGTCCTGGCCCAGAATACTTACACTGCCGACGTGGCCTATACTCAGGGCTTTCAGTGGGGCACAGCCTTGTCGGTCGGCTTCAACAATTCCCATATTACGACCAATAGCCCCACCAGTTTGCTGACACCGGACTTGAGTTCAAACTTCCAGTTCAAGATCACGCAAAACCTTCTGCAGGGGTTTGGCTCGCTGCCCAACCTGCGATTCGTTCGCATCGCAAAAAACAACCGCGAGATTTCCGACGTCGCCTTCCGGCTTCAGATCATCACCACCGTCGACCAGATCGAAGACATGTACTGGGATTTGGTCTATGCCTACGAAAACGTCCGGGTACAACAGGAAGCTCTGACCTACGCGCAGAAGGCGCTGGACGATTCGAAGCAGCAAGCGAAGGTGGGGACTGTGCCGCCCATTCAAGTGGTAAGCGCGCAGAGCACGGTTGCCACCGATCAGCAAAACCTGATCTTGGCGCAGAACAATTTGCAATTGCAGGAGTTGCTAATGAAGAATGCGGTGAGCCGCAGCATTGAGGATCCCGTGCTCGCGGAGGCCGAGTTGATTCCCACCTCGGCCATGCTGATTCCGCAGCAGGAATCAGTTGTTCCCACCCAGGATTTGATCAATCAGGCTCTCGATCACCGCGCTGAACTGGTGGAGTCGCGCATTGATCTCAATTCCCGCGATCTTAGCAGTAAAGCAGTTCGCAACGCTCTGCTGCCCACGCTTGATGCATTTGCTTACTATGGCGGCTCGGGGGTCGGCGGCGTGGTAAACCCAGCGATTCCGAATTGCGCGAACACGACCAGCACTTTCTGCTTTGACCCCGCGAAAGCCCCTCCGCCATTCCAGACGGCAACTTCGGTTGGCTATGGCAGCACCCTGAGCCAACTTGGAAACTCCACCGCGCCTGACAAAGGATTTGGCTTAACCCTGAACATACCGCTGCGCAATCGCGAAGCGCAGGCCAACCAGGTGCGCGCGGAACTAGAATACCGCCAGGCCCAAGTCCGCCTTCACCAACTGGAAAATCAGGTGCGCATCGAGGTGCGCAATGCGCAATTCGACGTGAAACAAAACCTGGTCGCAGTGCAGGCTGCGCAGTATGCGGTCGATTTCGCACGCCAGACATTGGATGCCGATCAGCAGAAGCTGAAAGTCGGACTCACCACGACCACTGCAATCCTGCAGGATGCCTCGACCCTAACCACGTCTGAGTCGAATCTGGTCTCGGCTAAAGCGGCCTACGAGAAATCGCGGGTCGAACTCGACCGCGCTACAGGATTGCTTCTTGATCATTCTGGCATCGATGTCGCCGAGGCCACTCGCGGACAGGTCACGCACCTGCCGAAAGTGCCGGATGTCGCTCCCCGGCAGGACGCTCTCCCCGGAGGATCGCCTGCACCATCGCAACCGCCTTCCGGGAAACCTTAGCGTTGGGTCGGCGCGGGAGGGAATCCGGTTCGACCTGATAAACTCGCCCGTGATGCAACCACCGAGCCTCCCCGCCATCCCTCGATCTATTTGGTGGATGGTGTTGCTGTCCTTTGTTCTGCAAGTGGGCGCGATTGGAATTTTTCGCCAGTATCGCACTCGCTCGGGAGAAGATCACTTCGGCTTCGGCTTTGAGATGGGACGCGTGGGTCGCTCCATCGCCCTGGGGCAGGGGTTCAGTAATCCTTATGGAGGAAATACAGGTCCTAGCGCCTGGGAGCCGCCGCTTTATCCATACCTGATTGCCGGAGTATTCAAGATTTTCGGCGTTTACAGTTACGCTTCAGCGTGGGTCTTGCTGTCGATCAATAGCTTGTTCGCCTCGCTCACCACGCTTCCTGTTTTCCTGATTGCGCACCGGACGTTCGGCTCACGCGTAGCGATCTGGTCGGCGCGGGCCTGGGCGCTCAATCCCTATGTTTGGTATTGGTCGATCCATTGGATTTGGGACACGACCTTCACTCCTCTCATGCTGGCGCTAATTTTTCTGCTCTCGTTGGAAATGGAGGAGCGGACAGACTCGCGGGGGTGGGTGCTCTTCGGCGCATTATGGGCGTTAGGAGGGCTGGCCAATCCAGCGATGCTCTCATTTTTGCCATTCTGCGGCCTGTGGATCTGGTGGCGGCGTTATCGCGGTGGCCTCACCTCGCTGGGCGGTATTGTGCTTTCTTCCCTCGCCTTTTTTTTAGTTCTTTCTCCCTGGCTGATCCGCAACCACGAGGTCTTTGGCCGGTTCGTGTTTATTCGCGACGATTTCGGATTACAGTTCCGTCTCGGCAACAACAAGCTTGCAGACGGCATGCTGATCGCCACATTGCAGCCGAACCTCAACACACTGGAGTTCGAGAAGTTCCACCGCATGGGCGAACTGGCCTACGAAGCCGATTGCAGGCGCCTGGCGTTCGATTGGATTCGCGAGCATCCGCGACGGTTCGCACTCATCAGCATGAAGCGCTTTTTTTATTACTGGAATGGCGTGCCGCGGCCCACCGACAGTGTTGCTCCGTGGGATTTTCGCAGCTCTTTGTTTCTGGCTTCTTCCGTGCTGGCGATCTGGGGATTGGGTCGCGCACTACGGCAGAAACGGCCTGGGGCTTGGCTGTTCGCAGGACTTGTCGCGACGTATCCCACTGTTTATTACTTTGTATTCCCGCACGCACGCTACCGCCATCCTATCGAACCTCAACTATTTATTCTGGCAGTATTCTTGTTTTGCGAGATTCGCAGCGGAACCTCGCTGCGCCTGGGTGAGAGTGAAGCTTTGAGCAATGCAAGCTCCGGTAAAATCAACGACCTGGTCGGCTGAATCATGGCGCATTGTTGATTGTATCTATGACCCTATCCGTAGCCATCGTTAGCCTAAACGAAGAAGCGAACCTCGGTCGCACGCTCGAAAGTGTGAAATGGGCCGACGAGATCGTTGTCGTGGATTCGGGATCAAGCGACCGGACTTGCGAGATTGCCCGCCAATACGGCGCCAAGGTTGTGGTCGAACCGTGGCGAGGCTATGCGGCGCAGAAGAATTTCGCGATCGAGCACTGCACAAAGACTTGGGTTCTCTCGCTGGATGCCGACGAGGAGATCAGTTCCGACCTGGCGCAAGAGATACGTAATGTGATCTCGGACCCGAATGCGATGGACGGCTATCGGATGCCTCGGCTCAATCTTTTCCTTGGACGGGAACTTCGGCACGGTGGTTTCTATCCCGACCCCAAGCTGAGGTTATTCCGAAGAGGAATGGGATTCGTCACGGGACGAGATCCGCACGATCGCGTCGAACTAAGAAATGTTTCCCAGAATCGCATCGGCCGCTTTCGCAGCCCGATGGTCCATTACACCTATCCAACCCTGTACCTGTACCTGGAACACATGAACCGCTATTCGACAGTTTGGAACGAGGTAGAGGGCGCCAAGCCGCAAGACTTCAGCCTCAATGCCATTGTTCTGCGCCCCGTGGCGACGTTCATTTACAACTACTTCATTCGCCTTGGATTCCTTGACGGTCGCGAGGGCTTACTGTTGCACCTCTATCACGCGGGGTATGTTTCATGGAAATACGCCAAAGCGTGGGAACTCTCGCACAAGCCGCCACAATCGTGAATATCGCGTGCTGACCGACCGGTCGTTCTTGCCGCACTCATCCGCCTTGCCCGCTGGCGCGCGCTTCCCTATCATCGAAACTGAACACAAAGGGTTACTATGCCGGAGAAGAAGCCATCCAAGCCGCAAGTTGCCGAAAGTCCCATCGCCGATGTCTTTGACCATCGCCATCCTTCCTCTGCTGAAAAGAAATGGGCGGAGAACACCCTCGCCCCCACGCTCGAAAAAGCCCCCGAACAGCCGATTGGCGCGCCTTCCGGGGTGAATCTTGACGAGTCCGGCGGTGCTCGTTTCACGACCATCTCCGGCGTTCCCGTTCGGCGGCTCTACACGCAGGCTGATCTCCCCGTGGACTGGACGGAAGAAAAATATCTTGGATATCCTGGCGCGCCGCCGTTTACCCGCGGCATTCATGCGACGGGATATCGCGGCAAGCTTTATACCATGCGCCAGTTCTCTGGGTTCGCCTCACCCGAGGAAACCAACCAACGTTACAAATATTTGCTGGAGCATGGAGGAGGCGGGCTTTCCGTTGCATTTGATTTGCCCACTCTGATGGGCTACGACTCCGATCATGCCGCGAGCGAGGGTGAGGTGGGCAAATGCGGCGTGGCGATCGATTCGCTCGAAGATATGGAAATTCTTTTCGGCGGGATCGATCTCGAAAAAACGACGGTGTCGATGACGATCAATTCACCCGCGTCGGTGCTGTGGGCGATGTATCTGGTCGTGGCCGAAAAGCAAGGCGCGGATTGGAAAAAGATTTCCGGGACGATTCAGAACGACATTCTCAAGGAATACATCGCGCAGAAGGAATATATCTATCCGCCGGCTCCGTCGATGCGGCTGGTGATCGACACCTTCGAGTTCGGATCGCAATTTACGCCTCGCTTCAACACGATTTCGATCAGCGGATACCACATACGCGAGGCTGGGTCGACGGCCCTTCAGGAACTTGCATTTACTTTGTATGACGGCATCGAGTACGTGGAGTGGGCGCGCCGGCGCGGACTGGATGTGGACGAATTCGGTCCGCGACTCAGCTTCTTTTTCAACGCGCACAACGATTTCTTCGAGGAGATCGCCAAGTACCGAGCTGCCCGCAAGATTTGGGGCCAGGTGATGAAGGAGCGCTTTGGGGCGAAGAACCAGCGCACCGCACTGATGCGCTTCCACACGCAGACAGCCGGAGTGTCGCTGCCGGCGCAGCAACCCATGAACAACATTGCGCGAGTGGCATTACAAGCGTTGGCCGCGGTGCTCGGGGGGACGCAGTCGCTGCACTGCGATTCCTACGATGAGGCGCTGGCTCTGCCGACGGAAGAAGCAGCTCGCATCGCGCTGCGTACTCAGCAGATCATTGCTTATGAATCCGGCGTGACCCACACGGTAGATCCTCTGGGCGGATCTTATTTCCTGGAAACTTTAACGCTGCAAATGGAAAAAGGCGCATTCGACTACTTTGGCAAGCTCGATGCCATGGGTGGCATGGTGAAGGCCATCGAGCGCGGCTATCCCCAGAAGGAAATCGCAGAAGCCTCCTACCAGTACCAGCGCGCCGCGGAGGCGAAAGAGAAGATCATCGTGGGGGTGAACGAGTTCGTAATCGAGGAAGAGTCGCCCCACATTCTTTATATCGACGAAAGTGTCGCTCGACAACAGACTGCGAAGCTGAAGGCGCTACGCGCAAGGCGATCGAACGACGAAGTGCGGCGTAGTCTCGACGCACTAAAAAAAGCCGCCAGTCAGGAACCGACGGCCGGTGCGAATGGAGGTATCTCTCCGGCGAACACTATGCCCCGCATCGTAGATGCCGTGCGCGCATACGCGACTGTCGGCGAGATTTGCGAGGCGCTGCGCGAAGTCTATGGAACCTATACGGAAGTGAGCATCACATAATCTTCAAGCTGTGGCCCCTCTGCGGCAATTGGGAGAACGTCGATGGATCGCATACCACGTAACATCCTCCACCATCCCGATGCTCCATTCATAGTTCCGTACATGGGGGCTGGCGTAAATCGACTTAACGTCGCCGATCTTCTATACCACGGTATAATGGTATATCGATTGAGGTTGTTCTCATGTCACGAGTATTCAACGGCCAGATTCACGTAAGGGTTCCATCCAGGGTCCACGAAGAGGTAGCCAAGGAAGCTTTCGACCAAGGAACTTCCATCAGTGGAATTCTTGCGCAAGCGCTAATCGTCAGGCGTGCCCTGAGAAGCATCGATCCCTGGAAATCGATTGACGAAGTGCAGTCGGCGAACCGCGACGTAACTGCGGCGGAAGTTGAGCGTTCGGTCGCGAAAGCAGTGAAGGCAGTAAGAAGAAACAGACGAAGAACCTGAAGTGGAGAAAGAAAAAGACCGACCGCGCTTGGTTATTGACACCAACGTTTTCGTTAGCGGATTGATTTCCAGTACCGGCTCGCCAGCACGGATTCTCCGCGCCATTCGAAACAAGACGGTTATTCATCTCGTTTCCGATCCGATCGTAGAAGAGTACTTGCGCGTGCTCGATTGCCCACGGATCAGGAAATTCAAGAGCGTCACAGATGCCTTCATCGCCGACATCGCCGCTTATCTTGTTTACCGAACGGAACGGATCGAACTGGTTTCGAAGATCAGGATGAGCCCAGATCCGGACGACGATGTTTTCCTACAAACCGCGGTGGACGGAAAAGCGACATTGCTGGTCACCGGCGACAAGACGGACCTGCTCTCGTTACGCAGAGTGGATACGATCCCGATTGTGTCGGCCAAAGAAGCTGTGGCAAGGCTGACGCTGTAGATCCGCATCACCTACGAACGAGAGAGCAAAGCCCTGGTATTCGTTATTTGTTCGCCTACAAGTTGGTTTTGTGATACAGATATATACCGATGCGACGAGCGCTGAGCCATCTTAAGAAGTCCGATCCCATCATCCGGGCGATCATCGAGCGAATCGGGCCGTACCGCATGCAATTTAACCCGCCTGAGTTTCACAGCCTGGCTGAGGCAATTGTCTATCAGCAATTGAATGGCAAAGCTGCAGAGACAATCTTCAAGCGCTTTGCTGCGTTGGCGGGTGACCCGTTGACACCCGAGGGCATCTTGAAAGTGAGCGATGAACAGATGCGCGGCGCGGGGTTATCGAAGCAGAAGACGGCATATCTGAAAGATCTGGCGGCGAAGACGGCCGCTGGGCTGTTGGATTTCGCTGGCCTACCGAAGTTGGCCGATGAAGAGGTGATCGCACATCTGACGCAGGTGAAAGGTATCGGCGTTTGGACGGCGCAGATGTTTCTGATGTTCGCGCTCAAGCGCGAAAACGTTCTGCCGACGGGTGACTTCGGCGTGCGCATGGCGATGCACAAACACTACCTCGATAGACAGCGGGGGAAGGCCTCGAAAGCTCCTGCCGGAGCGAAGAAGAGCCGCAAGAAGAAAATCAAGTTGCCGACGCCGGAGCAGATGGAGAAGATTGCAAGATGCTGGGAGCCTTATCGCAGCGCTGCATGTTGGTACTTGTGGAAGAGCCTGGACACGAAGACGCTTTAGTGAACGCGTGTTTTCCGCTGAGGGTGAAGCTCTGTGCTCGGCTGCGGACTCTGTGATTTAATAAGGGGCGATGGTCGATCCCAAGATTCGCGTGTTGGTAGCCAAGCCAGGCCTCGATGGGCACGACCGCGGCGCCAAGGTGATTGCGCGTGCGCTCCGCGATGCCGGCATGGAAGTGATTTACACCGGATTGCGGCAGACCCCGGAGATGATTGTTAGCGCCGCGCTGCAGGAAGATGTGCAGGTGATTGGGCTGTCCATTCTTTCGGGCGCGCACAATGCGATTGTGCCGCGGGTGATGGATCTGCTCAAGCAGAACAAGATGGATGACGTTCTGGTGCTGCTCGGCGGCATCATTCCGGATCAGGATATCGACGCTCTGAAGCAGCAAGGTGTAGCGGCAATTTTCCAGCCGGGCACACCCATGGATGACATCGTTCAGTTTATCCGGGCGAATGTGAAGAACGCAGGTGTGCCGGCCAAGGGTTAACTGGCCTGGGTTTTCGATTATTTTCCCCGATCATTCAATTGCTCAGCTCTGTGAATGCCCAATCCAAATCCAACTACCATTCGGCAACAACTTGAACGCACCGTTGGTCCCGCACCTTGGTATTCGAGGACCTTCCCGATATTCCGCTCGCGCTCCGGCCAGCGGTTTGTTTGGACGCATCACGGCGAGCAGGGGCCGGTTGCATATGTGGTTTCTCTGGCCCTTGAACAGGAACCGGATAAGCCCCGGCTGGCATTGAATACCTACTGCCGGCCGTTTATTGCGTCACCGCAATGTCTCGGAATCTGGTGTCCGGAAGGACGCAGCATTCGTCTTACCGGTTTCGATCCGGACCAGCTCAAGACATTCGATCTTGCCGAAATTGCAGGATGGTTCAAAGCATCTTCCGATCGAATTTACTCAATCAGTCCGCCAATCGCGGATTTCGAACTGTCCCTTACGCTCGCTCCTGGGATGCACAAAATCGATGTGCCGCCGGAACTGGCCTCGGTGGATGAGTTAGTCGTTCCGACCGGCTATAAGGCGCTGTCGAACGACGATCCCGCGTTCGCGCTGTTTGTTCTCTATCTACAGGCGGGGCTGGTGGAGGTTTTGCCGCAGAAATGGTTCACGGCCTCGCAATACCAGGTGGGGAAGCAATGGATATCACGTGCTGCGCGCGACCCCGAATCACATCGTATCTTCGGCGAGTGCTTCGGCGCGGGAACTTTCCTGCTGGAAGAAGACGGTTGCCGGCTGGCTGAGTGGATCGACAAATGATTGACAAGTAATCCTAATTGCTGTTTTTGCGGTAGGTTCCCGTGACAGGACGCGGGAAATAGGGAAGTGGCTGGGCGCTGATAATGGCTCGCGGATTGGCCTCGACCAGGGCTGCGGCCACTTCTGCGCCACAGATTTCGGCTGCGGCATCGCGGGCCCCCGATAACACGGGGATGCGTTTCTCGGTGTCGTGCGCATCGGTGGCCAAAATGTGAACAGCGTCGTGCTCAATTAGCCAGCGGGCGGCGCGGCGCACGCGCTCTCCCCAAAATCCAGTGAGCGCGGAGCCGGTGACCTGGATCACGCAACCCTGCTCAGCCCATTCCACCACGCGCTGTGGGCTCTCGCGCAAAATCGGATTTCGTTCAGGGTGGGTAATAATTGCGGTGATACCGCGATCGCCAAGCTTCAGGAAACAGTCCGTAGTCTGTTGCGGCACGCTGTAATTGCTCAACTCGACCAGCATGTAGTGCGTGCCTTCAATCGAGTAGCGGGCAGGGTTCGCCAGAACATCCT
>Ga0185299_10001861_pt1 | contig 36327 bp, 31 predicted proteins | sample PaiPotPPA55metaG_FD_128002 | JGI IMG/M metagenome (GOLD analysis project Ga0185299, IMG submission 128002) | Iron sulfur acid spring bacterial and archeal communities from Banff, Canada, to study Microbial Dark Matter (Phase II) - Paint Pots PPA... ...
GCCGCAGCTCGATTACCGCGCCGCGCAGTGGCTGCCGGTCTACCTGCTCGGCATGGGCGTGCTGACCTGGCTCAGCTCCTTCGACACCGGAGGGGCCGGTTCGCTAGCCGATCCGCCGCTGCACTTCGGCTGGGATATGGCCGCCGTCGCCGCTTTCAGCCTGCTGATCTACTTCTGGGCCCGGCGCGTGGCCCTTCCCGCCGAGCGCATCCAGCGGATGATCGACGAGGTCGTGCTCGTCGAGGCCGGACACTGACCGCGACACGCAACCCGCACCTTAATCCGAGGGCTGAGCGTCTGGTACCCGCCATCCGAGTACCAGACGCTCAGCCTGCTCACGCAGGGCCTCGAGCAGTACCTCGATGCCCGGCGAGGTACCGGCACGTGCCACGGCGAGTCCGATCCGCCGCGCCAGCCTGGGTCCGGCGACCTCCCGCACCACGACACCGTCGTGCACGTGATCCAGACCGAGGCGTGGCATCAGCGCCACGCCGAGCCCTGCGGCCACGAAGCCCTGAATGACGCCGTAGTCATCCGTCTGCATCTCGTGGATCGGCTCGAAGCCTTCTCGCGCGCACGCCCAGTTCAGCAGCCGATCGCACGGATCCCAGTCGGTCGTGCCGACGATCCACCCCTCCTCGCGCAGATCGCTCAGCGCGACGCGCTCCTCGCCCGCCAGCCGGTGATCCGAAGGAAGGATCAGCATCAGCGGATCGAAGAGCAACGAGTGCAGCAGGAAGTCCTCATCGAGATCGAGCCGGTCGCCGGGTTGCGAGAACATCAGAGCCGCGTCCAGCTCGAAGGAGCGCAGCCTCTCAAGGAGTGTCGGCAGCTCCCCCTCGACGACCGAGACGCGTGTCTGCCGAGCACGCAAGTGCTTGACCGCGGGTGGGAGCAGCAGCGCTCCGGCGGAGGGGAACGTCCCGACGCGCACCGCCGACGCCCCCGACTCACGCAGTTCGCGCATCTCCCGTTCCGCCGAGGCGACGCGTCGAAGCACGGCCTCGGCGTGCGGCAGCAGGTGACGGCCGGCATCGGTGAGTCGAACGCCCAGCGTGGAACGCTCTACCAGTCGCTCCCCGAAATGGGCCTCGAGAGTGCCCAGGTGATGGGCGATCGTCGGCTGGCTGTAGCCCAGCGCCCGACCCGCCGCCGCAAGCGACCCCTCCTGCGCGACGGCACGCAGAACCTGCAGGTGACGCAGCTCGATCATGGGCTGAGTCTACGGCTATTGTGCCGATATCGGAGGGTGAACGACGGAGTTGCGGGGGTGTTTGACGGCGGCGCGGCCGGCTTCGAGGCGGGCGACGGGGACGCGGAAGGGGGAGCAGGAGACGTAGTCGAGGCCGGCTTGGTGGAAGAAGTGGACGGAGTCGGGGTCGCCGCCGTGTTCGCCGCAGACGCCGAGTTTGAGTGCGGGTCTGGCTTTGCGGCCTTCTTCGGTGGCGAGGGTGACCAGGCGTCCGACGCCGTCGCGGTCGAGGGTTTCGAAGGGGGAGACGCCGAAGATGCCGCGGTCAAGGTATGCGGAGAAGAACGCTGCTTCGACGTCGTCGCGGCTAAAGCCCCAGGTGGTTTGGGTCAGGTCGTTGGTGCCGAAGGAGAAGAACTCGGCGGCTTCGGCGATCTGTCCGGCCGTGAGCGCGGCCCTGGGTAGTTCGATCATGGTGCCGATCAGTGCGCGGATGTCGGCGCCGGTGGTCTCGGTGACCTCGTCCAGTACCGCTCGTGCCTCGTCGCGGATGATCTCGAGTTCCTGGACGGCGCCGACGAGCGGCACCATGATCTCCACCCGGGCGACGCCGCCGGCCTTGGCGACCTGCGCGGCGGCCTGGGCGATCGCGCGGACCTGCATGATGAACAGGCCCGGCACCACCAGGCCCAGGCGCACCCCGCGCAGCCCGAGCATGGGGTTTTGCTCGTGCAGCTTGTGTACGGCTTGGAGCAGGCGCAGGTCGTTCTCGTGTTCCTCGCCGCGGGCCTCGGCGACCGCGACGCGCACGGACAGTTCGGTCAGGTCGGGCAGGAACTCGTGCAAAGGCGGGTCCAGCAGGCGCACGGTGACCGGCAGCCCGCCCATGGCGGTGAGGATCCCGACGAAGTCCTCGCGCTGCATGGGCAGCAGTTCGGCCAGGACCTTGGTGCGTTCGGCCTCGTCCTGGGCGAGGATGAGGCGTTCGACCAGGGTGCGGCGTTCGCCCAGGAACATGTGCTCGGTGCGGCACAGGCCGATGCCCTGGGCGCCGAAGCGCCGGGCGCGCGCGGCGTCGTCGGGGGTGTCGGCGTTCGCGCGGACGTACAGGTCGCGTTTGCCGTCGGCCCACGTCATGATCCGGTGTACGGCGCGCACGAGTTCGCCGGCGCGCGGGGAGTCGGCGCCGAGCCTGCCTTCGAAGTACTCGACGACCGGGGACGGGGCGACCGGGAGGTGCCCGAGGTAGATCGCGCCGGTGGAGCCGTCGATGGAGAGCAGATCGCCCTCCTCCACGGTGACACCGCCGGGTGCGGTGAACCGGCGCGCCTTGGTGTCCACGTCGAGTTCCTCCGCGCCGCACACGCAGGTTTTGCCCATGCCGCGCGCGACCACCGCGGCGTGCGAGGTTTTGCCGCCGCGCGAGGTCAAGATGCCCTGGGCGGCGATCATGCCGCCGAGGTCGTCCGGGTTCGTCTCCCGGCGGATCAAGATGACCTGCTCGCCGGAGCGCGACCATTTGACCGCGGTGTAGGAGTCGAACACGGCTTTACCGACCGCGGCGCCCGGGGACGCGTTCATCCCTTTCGCGATGCGCTGCGGGTTCGCGGTCAGGTCGAACTGGGGGAACATCAGCTGCGCGAGCTGCGCGCCGGTGACCCGCCCGAGCGCCTCGTCCTCGGTGATGACGCCCTCCTCGACCAGGTTCGCGGCGATCAGGAACGCGGCGGCCGCGGTACGCTTGCCGACCCTTGTCTGCAGCATCCACAGGGTGCCGCGCTCGATGGTGAACTCGATATCGCACAGGTCCCGGTAATGCGCCTCCAGCACCTTCATGATCCGCATCAGCTCGTCGTAGGAGGTCTTGTCCAGGGCCTCGAGCTCCTGCAGACTCAACGTGTTGCGGATGCCCGCGACCACGTCCTCGCCCTGCGCGTTCGCCAGGTAGTCCCCGTACACCCCGCTATGCCCGGTCGCCGGGTCCCTGGTGAACGCCACCCCGGTACCGGAATCAGGGCCCAGGTTGCCGAACACCATCGAGCAGACGTTCACCGCGGTGCCCAGATCGTGCGGGATCCGCTCCTGACGCCGGTAGAGCTTCGCACGCTCGGTGTTCCACGACGCGAACACCGCATTGATCGCCAAATCCATCTGCTCACGCGGATCCTGCGGAAACTCACGCCCCGCCTGCTCACGCACAATCGACTTGTAGGCATCGACCAGCAGCGCAAGATCCGCGGCGTCCAGCTCGACATCGGTCGCGGCGCCCTTGGCGCGCTTGGCCGCCTCCAGGGCCTCCTCGAAGTGCTCGCCGTCGATGTCCAGCACCGTCTTGCCGAACATCTGGATCAGCCGCCGGTAGGAATCCCACGCGAACCGCTCGTCCCCGGCCACCGCCGCCAGCCCCGAGACCGAGAGGTCGGACAGCCCGATGTTCAGCACCGTCTCCATCATCCCGGGCATCGAGAACTTCGCCCCGGAACGCACCGAGACCAGCAACGGGTCCGCCGGGTCCCCGAGCCGCCGGCCCATCCTCGCCTCAAGCGCCGCAAGATGCTCCCCGACCTGCTCATCCAGGCCGTCCGGCACCGTCCCGGCGGCCAGATACGCCCGGCACGCGTCCGTGGAGATGGTGAATCCCGGCGGCACCGGCAGACCCAGGTTCGTCATCTCGGCGAGGTTCGCACCCTTGCCGCCGAGCAGATCCTTGAGATCCTTGTGGCCTTCGCTGAAATCGAAGACGTACTTGGGCGCCTGAGGGGAGGGCGCAGCAGTCGTCGGCACGTAGGGCTCCCTGAAGTCCTTGCGTACGATAAAGGGGTTGCTGACCCGCACGATCGGCAACCCTGTTGACGTCTATAGACACTACCGGCGGGTAGCAGGGATGTCGACGTGAGCGCGCCCACGTTACGAAGTGCCGGAAGCATCAGCGGGCGCGGTGGGCCGCGGTAAACGACGTGAACCGACCCCGCGGGCCGTGAGATCCTGGATCGGTGAACGCGCCCCTGAGCTTCGGACCCTACGCCGTCGACCCGCCCGTCGTACTGGCGCCGATGGCCGGGATCACCAACCTCGCCTTCCGGCAGCTGTGCCGGGAGCAGGGCGCGGGCATCTACGTCTGCGAGATGATCACCACCCAGGCACTGGTGGCCCGCAACCCCAAGACCTACCGCATGATCGAGTTCGGCGAGCAGGAGCAGCCGCGCTCCCTACAGCTTTACGGCGTGGACCCGGCCACCGTGCGCAAGGCCACCGAGCAGGTCGTGCGCGAGGGCCTCGCCGACCACGTCGACGCCAACTTCGGCTGCTCGGTCAAAAAGGTCACCCGGCGCGGCGGCGGCTCCGCGCTGCCCTGGAAGCGGGCGCTCTTCCGGCAGATCGTGCGCGCCATGGTCGAGCCCGCGCGCGAGGCCGGCATCCCGGTCACCATCAAGATGCGCAAGGGCATCGACGACGAGCACCTCACCTACCTCGAAGCCGGCCAGATCGCGCAGGAAGAGGGCGTCACCGCCGTCGCCCTGCACGCCCGCACCGGTGAGCAGCGCTACTCCGGCGAGGCCGACTGGGAGTCGATCGCCCGGCTCAAGGAGGCCCTGGACATCCCGGTCCTCGGCAACGGGGACATCTGGGAGGCCGACGACGCCCTGCGGATGATGCGCGAGACCGGTTGCGACGGCGTCGTCATCGGCCGCGGCTGCCTCGGCCGGCCCTGGCTCTTCCGCGACCTCGCCAACGCCTTCGCCGGCAGCGACGAGCGCACCATGCCCGCGCTCGGCGAGGTCGCCGCCGTCATGCGCCGGCACGCCGAGCTCCTCGTGCAGTGGCTGCAGGACGAACGCGAAGGCGTCACAGGTTTCCGCAAGCACGTAGCGTGGTACTTGAAGGGCTTCCCGGTCGGCACCGAACTGCGCCGGGGGATGGCCATGGCCTCGACTCTGATGGAACTCGACGACCTGCTCGGCAAGCTGGACCAGGACGTCCCGTTCCCGGCCGAGGTGCTCGGCAAGCCCCGCGGCCGGACGAACTCGCCGTCCCGGGTCATCCTGCCCTACGGCTGGCTGGACGACCGGGACGACGAGAGCGTGCCGGAGGGCGCGGAACTGGACGACTCGGGTGGTTAGAACTGTCTGACCAGGTGTGATGTGCGCGGGGAGGCGAGCTTCACACTTTCGGTGACAGCTGGTGCGCACTCATGCGCCCGGCGTTACCTTAGGGAGGTGCGTGTGACGAGGACAGGCCGCCGATACGCGGGGGCGGTGCTGGCGGCGGGGGTGGTGTCCGCGCTGATCGCGGGCTGTGCGCAGGCCCCGGTGGCCCCGCCGCAGATCCCGCCGACCACGGCCACCGCGGTGCATCAGGACGCGCGCATCACCCTGCCGGTCACCGTCGGGATCGCCTTCCATCACCCGGGCCTGAGCGACCGGACGGAGTACGAGGTGCTCTTCACGGTGCAGCAGGCCCTGCGCGCGATGGTCCAGGCCGAGTACTCGAGCAACGGGCAGGACACCGCGCTCGCCGAGTACTGGTCAGGCTCCGGGCTGACCGAGGTGAACGCCCAGATAAAGCAGTGGACCGCGCATCAACTGCAGCCGGTCGGCATGATCGTGATCGAGAACACCCAATACACCCCGGCCGACGGCGACGTGCCGGCCACGGTGACCTTCTGCGCCGACTGGTCGCACGTCGTGCGCGGCGAGTCCCGTACGCACGTCGTCGGCACGGCTGTGCAGTCGAAGGGTGCCAGGCCCGCGTACGAGCAGTTCGGGCTCGTGCGGGCGAAGGACAAGCGCTGGCGCGTCGACTCGATGACGACGACGCCGAACTCGCCCGATTGCCCTTGAGCGGCAATTGCCCGTGAGTGGCGCTCGCTCTTTTGAGCCGAGGGCGGCTGGCAGGGGCCTGGTTCGCTCGTGAACGACCGCCGGCGACCGTCAGCGACTGCGCGCCGCGGGGTCCGACCTGCGCTCGGGCACCGCGACGACCAGCATGTGCGGCGAGGTCGGCAGCGTCAGACCCTTCGCCGGGAAGGTGAAGCGCTCCATCGACTTCACCGCGAGGCCGGCCGGCGCGACGGCCGCCGCGAGGTCGCGTGAGCAGTGGCAGCCGGCCCCGATCCACGGCCATACGGTCGCGTCCAGCGTGCGCTGCACCATCGCGAGCCCGCCGGTCCCGGCGCGCACGTGTTCGAGCAGCCGGACCTCGCCGACCTCCCCGTCCTCGCGGGCGCGCAGCACCGAGCGCAGTTGCGCCAGTGCCTCGGGCTGATCAGGGACCGAACACAGCACCAGGGAGCAGACCGCGTAGTCGAAGCTCCCCGCGAACGCGGACAGGTCCTCCGCGATCCCGTCCACCACCTCGATCGGCACCGGCGCGCTCTTCGCCGCCTCCCGTGCCTTCTCGCGCATCGTGGCCTCCGGCTCGACGGCCACCACCCGCTCGACCTCGGCCGGGTAGTACGCGAAGTTGAGCCCGCTGCCCGCGCCGAGTTCCAGCACCTGACCGGATAATCCGGCCAGCAGCCGCTCGCGGTACGCGGAGAACCCGGCCCGGTCCATGGCCGCCGCACGGCCCGGATACCAGCTCGCGAACACGCGGTGTTGCTTGCGCGGGGCGCAGGACGACTCGATCGGCTTCGACACGCGCTCAGGCTATGGCTCGCCTTCGCGGCCCCGCAATACTGACGCGCTACCCCACGCGGACCCACACATAGGACCAGCCGGGGCCGCCGCTCGTCGGGGAGGGGATCTTCGCGACCAGCTTGTAGATCGGCGAATTGTAGAGATCCTGGGCGATGGCCTGCTCGACCGGGGGATTCGCGCTGAAGTCGTAGACGACGACCTGGAAGTAGCCGGATTGGATGGCGTCGGCGTAGGCGGGCTCGCCGGTGATGTATTTGCCTTGTTCGTTCCACCAGCCGAAGGAGAAGGCGTCGTTGAACTGCCAGGGCTGCGCGTAGGTATCGCCGCGCAGCTGGTAGATGACGTTGGGCCCGTCGGCGAAGAGGTAGTGCGCACCGGGCTTCTGGTACTTCACCAGCTCGGCGACCGAACCGTAGGAGTTCGGCCAGCTGTGGAACATCGAGAGGGACTGACCCATGCCGAGCGCGAAAGTCAGTACCAGCACGCCGATGCCGAGCTGTACGCGGTGGAAGTGGGGTCCGACGATGCGTACGAGGCCGTAGCCCGCGAGCGGCGCCGCGAAGAACAGGCCGAATCCGACGTGCTTCTGGAGCGAGACCGCGGTGTGCAGGTGCGCTTGGTAGACCGGGGCGAGCAGTGCGGTGCCGGCCAACAGGACGACCAGCACGCTGCGCTGCCAGCGTGCCTGTACGACCGCCGGATGCCCGTGCCGCTGTGGGAGCCGGACCACGAACACGGCGCCGATGAGCGCGATGACGAAGACGACGCCGCTGTACTGCGCCGCCTGCTTCATCACGAGTGAGATCGTGTCCGTACCGTGGGCCCGGCTCGTCGTGGTGGCGCTGATCCCGGTCGCGGCCGACGTACCGGCCAGCCGATATCCCGCGTAGAGCACGCCGGCCGTTCCCAGGGTAAGCGCGACCGGCCGGATCAGGGCCCAGCGACGGGCGTACGGCACGGCCGCCATGAGCGCGAGAACGAAGATGGTCGGCACGAACAGCAGCGACACGTACTTCGTGCCCACCGCGAGTGCGGCCGGGAAGACCGCGAGGAGGTACAACGGATACCTGTTGGCGGCGAAGCGCACGACGATCCACGTCGACAGGGCCAGCAGGAACAGCGCGGCCGCGTCGTAGGTGGCGAGCCCGCCGAGGAAGATCGTCGACTCGGTGCAGGAGAAGAGCGCCGCGGCGCACAGTCCGGCCCTCGTGGCGAACAGCCGGCGGGTGATCAGATACAGCAGCCCCGTGGTGCCGAGCATGAATATGAGGCTGAGCAGTCGCGCCGCGAATATGCCGCCGAGCTGATCGGCCAACGCGCCGAGCGGCGGGTAGAGGACGGGGGCTCCGGAGAAGTAGGACCAGAAGTCGATCCCGGTGGACGTGCCGTAGAGCATGTGCCCAAGCTCGAGGTGCCCCGAGTACAGGTAGAGCGACTCGTCCACGAACGGCGAGTTGTTGTTGCGCAGCGAGAGTACCGCCTGCAGGACCATGATCAGCGCGACTAGTGCCCGTCGGGGCCAGGCGCCGGTCCAGAATCCGGGTTGCTGGCTCTGTGCGGCCTCCGAGCCGTCATCGTCGACCTTGATCGCGCTGATCAGCTCGGTCTCGTCCTGCATCGCCCTGGCCCGCAACGATTCCGGGCGCATGAGCACGCCGGTCTCGTCGAACGGCACGTGCTCCTGCCAGCGCGGCGGCCCGCTGAAGCCGCCGTCGTCCGGCTTGCCCGAGGGCTTCGCCGGAGGCTTGGCGGCCGGTTTCGGTACGGCGGGGGCTGCTGCCGAAGTGCTCGCCTCGACCACGGCGCTCGGCTTCGAGCTGCCGGGTGCCGGGAACTCAGCGGCGGGCACCGTGCGCTCCGGATCCTGCGCGACGAGGGCCTCGGCCGCGATCTCAGCCACGGTCTCGGCTTGGGCTGCGGGTTCGGACATCGGCGGGTCGAAGAACTCCGGCGGCACCGGGATCGGTGCGCGCGGGGAGTGGGCCGGGGCCGCAGCGCCGTTCGCGTTGAGGGCCGTGCCGCCGACCGCAACGTCTTGCGCGTCGTCGGCCGAGATGCGCCGACGTCTGCCGGCTGCCTTCGGCGCGGGTTCCGTCGTCTGCGCCGTGGTCGACTGCGCCGCGGCGGAATCGGGCACGGGCGGCGCGGGCATCGGTGATTCAAGCGCCGGCGATTCGAGCGCGGGCGATTCGGGTGCGCGCGATTCAGGTGCCGCGTAATCCAGGGCGGCCTCCGGGGCGACGAAGGCGGGGGGGACGTGGATCCACGGTCGGTGCGCTGCGGGTGCTGCGGGCGCGGTGGGCGTTGCAGGTGCGGCGGCCGCGGTGGGCGCATTCGGTGCAGTGGGCGGCGCGGCCGACGAGCGCGGCATGGGCACGACCGGCACCGCCGGCGTGACGGGCGCCGGGGATTCGGCGGCCCCGGCCGTCGGCTCGTGAGCTGCCGCCGCGTCGGGCTGGACGACGGCAATCACCTGCGTCTTGTCGTTGTCGTCGGCCGCCTCGTCCGTGTCGCTTGTCGCGCTCTCCGGATCGTCCAGCCATTGCGCGAAGAGGTCGCCGAGCGCGCGCTTGTCGTGTTCGGGTGCGCGTGCGGGCCCCCGCTCCGTCGCGGACGACGCGGGGTTCGCCGACATCACCTGAGTCTCGGCGAACGGGTCGGTCTCCTTAGGGCTCTGGCTCATTTGGTGGCTGTCACCGCCACGCCGAAGTCGCCGGAGGACAGATTGGTCTTGAACTGGCTGAGCAGGCTGGGCCGGTTCTCGATCCGCCAATCCCCGCCCTTGTTGAAGTCGTACCAGACGAAGCCGAGGATGTCGGAGTGCTGTTTCACCGCGTCGAAGAGCTGGGTCAGCGATTCGGACTCGTTGGAGCCCGTCTCCACGGACGTCTCCGCGATGATGAAGGGCTTCTGGGTGAACTCCCGGATCTCTTCCAGCGTCGGAAGGTAGAGCGAGCCGTAGGTGTTCGGGCCGCCCTGCGTCCAGTAACCGGTCACTCCGACCCAGTCCACGTACGCGTCACCGGGGTAGTAGTCCTTCAGCTGGACGTTCTGTACCGGGAAGATGTCGTTCGGGTCCCAGATCCAGATGACGTTGGTCGCGCCCGCCGCGGCGAAGATCTTGTGGATGTGCTGCCACGCCGCGACGAAGTCGGCGGCCGTCGTGCCGGTGGTTCCCCACGGGTACCAGTTGCCGTTGAACTCGTGTCCGAAGCTCAGCGCGATCGGCTTGTCCAGAGCGCGCACCGCCGCCGCGAACGTCGTGATGTACGCATCGCTGGCGCCCGAGGCGATCTTCGCCAGCGTGGTGTCCCAAGGTTCCCAGACCACGAAGTCCAGCGCGCCGTAGGACGAGGCGTTGGAGGCCGCGGTGGTGTCGAAGGACGTCCCCCACGCGAGGTACTGCCCGATGATGCTGGGCTTCTCACCGACCCAGGAGGCGAACTGCTCCGCCGGCGCCATCGAGTCGGGAGCCCCGTCGATCTCGACACCCAGGTACTTCTTGCTGGGGTGCAGCAGCGGGGTGATGTCGTACGCGGGCGCGATGCCGCCCGCGTTCCCGCCCGCATTCCCGGCTGTACTTACCGCCGTACTCGTGCCCTTCGCCTGGACCTGTCCGGCGCCCGTCCACAGGGGAGCGGGACCCGCGCCCGGGGAAGCGCCGCCGGCGACCGGATGGTATGGAGCGTTCCACGTGGCCGCCGACTTCACGGTCGAACAGGCCGAGAGCAGCGAGCCGAGGAGGGCTATCGCGGCAAGGAAGAGCGGCAACCGCCGGCGCCGGGCCGTTCCACGCTGCATCAGGCTTCTGCTTTCTTGGGTTGAAGGAACACCCGTGCGGCCGTAGCCGCGTAGAACAGGCCGGAGGCGAGGAAGAGCGCGTAGTCGATGGGGTCGCCGTTCTTCATCCGCCACAGGGCCGTGCCGACCCAGGCCGCCGCCGTCACGCCGGTCCAGCCGATCATGCCGATCCAGAAGCGGCGGTTGCGGCCCTGCTTCTTCGACGAGGAGCCGGTGGGCTGCCAGCCCATGCGGTTGCGGCGCAGCACATCCCAGATCGTGAAGACGTGGGCCCACCCGTAGATCATCCGTGCCGAGTACGCCTCGAGACGGTAAGGGGCACGGTGCCACAGCGGGAAGAGCAGACCGGCGTAGATGAGCCCGGGTATGACCCAGACCAGGTTCTGCACGCGCATCTCCTGCGGCCAGAAGACCATCAGCGCGACCGGTATCAGCGGGACGACGAACGTGGCCAGCGCCGTGTGCACATAGTAGAAGAACCCGGACAGGTAGCTCAGCCGCACGCGCCACGGCAGCTTGGTGCCCCAGAACTTCTTGCTGCCGAGCATGCTCATGTTGCCGGAGCACCAGCGGTACTGCTGATTGACGTAGGCGGCAACGTTGTCCGGGCACACTCCGGAAGACAGCGCCAGCGGCAGGTACCTCAGGCGCCAGCCTTTGCGGAACAGGTCGAAGCCGGTGTGCACGTCTTCGGAGTGCTCGATCAGGGTCATGCCGCCGTTGTCCTCGAGGGCGGCCCGACGGTAGACGGCACAAGTACCGACGCATATCGCGCCGTCGTAAGTCGACAGCGAGGTCTGGATGTTGCGGTAGAACAGCTCCTGCACGGCGCCGGCGCCCCGCTCGAGCCAGCTCTGCTGGTCAAGCACCCGGAAGAACTGCGGGGTCTGCACGATTCCGAGCGTCGGGTCCGCCTCCATGTGCGGCAGGATCTCGTCGAGGAAGTCCGGCCGGGGGGCGAAGTCGGCGTCGAGCAGCAGGATGTAGGGCGCGTGCGAGATGCGGTAGCCGTAGAGCAGGTTCCCGGCCTTCTTGTACCAGCCGCGGTTGGCCCGGCCGGCGTAGACGAACCCGAACTTGCCGGCCATCTTCTGCAGCTTGGGGCTGGAGGAGTCGTCAAGCACGTACGCGGTGACCCGGCCCTTGTACTGGTCGCGCAGGGCGGCGACGTTCTCCCAGGTGTTGCGCAGCACCTCGACCGGCTCGCCGCAGACCGGCAGCAACACGTCGACGGCGGGGTAGGTCTCGGGGGCCCAGGCGGCGACCAGCTTGCGGTGGCCGGCGAGGTCGAACTCGGGCGACGTCGCCGTGACTATCTGGGATATCAGGAAGTAAACGATCGTGAAACCCAGAAATGGGATATAAGACCACATCCACGGAGAGAGCCGGGTCATCAGGATCTGGCTGTACACGAGGGCTAAGAAGCTCAGCGTCGAGAAGACCAGCAGGATCCTCGTCCCGCGCTTCGCGTAGGAGTACTTCTCGCGGTCGTCCGGCGGGACGGGCAGCAGGCCGCCCTCGTCCTGCCGGGTCACCTCGGGATTCGCCGCGGGCCTTGTCGCGGAGGGGAATGCGGGCGCCGTGGGCCGGGCTCGCCGTCTATTACCGAGGACCTCGGACATGGATCACTTCCTGCCCCTCAAGTGTTTCCGGCCGCGCCTTCTCTTACGCGGCCGCGAGAGATGCTACCGTGTGCGCCGGTCGTGCCAATCCCGCAACCCGGATTTTCCAGTACGCGCAGGGTAATCCGCGACTTCCTGTGCTAGCTTCGTAACTCTTCGGTGCCGCAGTGTAGCGGCAGTGGTGTGCGGACGTCGCCCGGCTACCGCTGCGGGTGAGGGCCTGCGTTGGGGAGGACACTGTTGAGAAGCATCAATGATCTGCTCGGCGACCTCCGGGCCGCCGCACCGCCCAGAGCCGACCGGCTCTCGGTCGAGCAGATCGGTCGGCTGCGCGAGCTGACCCGCGAACTACTCGAGCTCAAGCCGCAGGCCACCGCCGAGTACCGGCGTTTCGAAGGGGTGCGCGAGCGCGGCATCGAGCTGCCCGCACCGGAACTCGCGGCGAAGCTGGAGGGTGCGACGGTCCTGGTCACCGGAGGAACCGGCTGCATCGGCCGGGTGCTGCTCGGCCGGCTGCTCCCGTTCCGCCCGGCCCGCCTGGTCAGCATGAGCCGCGGGCGCACCGCGCTGCCGAGGATGGCCGGCGTCGAGTTCGTGTACGGCGACGTGCGCTACCGCTCCAGCCTGGACGAGGTCTTCGCCGAGGTGCGGCCGGACGTCGTGTTCCACGTGGCGGCCCAGCGCGATCCGGGCCGCGCCGAGCTCGAGGTGCTGCGTACCGTGGCCACCAACGTCTTCGGCACCAGGAACGTGGTGCGGGCGGCGGCGCGGGCGGGGGCCGGCGCCGTGGTGACGGCGTCCACCGGTAAAGCTCTGCGACCGTACTCCCCGGACGTCTACGCCGCCTCGAAGCGGGTCGGCGAGTGGGTGCTCGCCCGCGCGGCCGCAGAGTTCGACGTGCGACTGGCCGCGTCCAGGTTCACCCACGTGGTGGACAACTCGATCGTCGCCGAGCGGCTGCGCTCCTGGTGCGCCAAGGACGAGCCGATCAGGCTGCACAGCCCGGAGATCGGCTTCTATATCCAGTCGGCGCAGGAGTCGGCGCAGCTGCTGCTGTGCGGCCTGCTCGACGCGCAGCCGGGAAGCCTCAGGCTCAACGCGCTCAGGGACCTGGACTGGCCGGCCAGCCTGCTCGAGGTGGCCCTCGGCGCGATAGCGCAGACCGGCTCCGCCGCGCCGATCTACATCGCCGGCTACGACGGCGGCTACGAGGAGCAGGCCTTCCCCGGCCTCTACGACCCGATGACGGCCGGCGACGTCAGCCCGCTGATCAACGTCTTCGAGGCGATCGGCGCCAAGGCGGCCTCGTCCGAGCAGGTCGACGTGTTCACCCCGGAGACGCTCGGCGAGGACACCGCCGCGCAGCAGGCGCTCATCGCGCTCGAGGCGGCGTGCGTCCCGCTGACCACGGCAGAGCCGGACCCGGCAGAGGTGCGAAAGAGGTTGGACGAGCTGTCCTGGGCGCTGCTGGAGGCGACCGTCCGCGAGATCCCGGCGCCGGCCAGGGCCCGCGCCGTCCGCCTCGCCGAGCGCTCCGTGGCCGCGCTGCCCGAGCAGCACCCGCACCACCGGCTGCTCAATACCCTGCGACCGGCGGCCTGACCCGACGTCAAGTCAAGAGCCGGGATGCGCAAGTGCCGGCGGCATGATCGCACCGACGATGGAAACCTGATGCTCGATTCGGCTGCGCCCTCGTCTCAACCGACGCGGGCGCAGCCGAAAGCAGCAGAAACGACGTGTCAGCAGCCGGGCAGTTGCTCGGCGAGATAAGACTCCACCCGGTCCAGGGAGACCCGCTCCTGGGACATGGTGTCGCGCTCGCGTACCGTTACCGCGTTGTCCTCGAGGGTGTCGAAGTCCACGGTGACGCAGAACGGCGTGCCGATCTCGTCGTGCCTCCGGTAGCGGCGGCCGATGCCCTGCGCGTCGTCGAAGTCGACGTTCCAGCTCTTACGCAGCGCGTTGGCCAGGTCCTTGGCCTTCGGCGAGAGGTCCGTGTTGCGGGACAGCGGGAGCACCGCGACCTTGATCGGCGCGAGACGGCGGTCCAGCTTGAGCACGGCGCGCTTCTCCATCTTGCCCGCCGCGCTCAGCGCCTCCTCCTCGACGTACGCATCGAGCAGGAACGCGAGCAGGGCGCGGGTCAGGCCCGCCGCGGGCTCGATGACGAACGGGGTGAACCGCTCGTTGTTCGGCTGGTCGAAGTACGACAAGTCCTGGCCGGAGGCCTTGGAGTGCGTCGTCAGGTCGAAGTCCGTGCGGTTCGCGATGCCCTCGAGCTCGCCGAACTCGCTGCCGCCGAAGTTGAAGCGGTACTCGATGTCGACGGTGCGCTTCGCGTAGTGCGACAGCTTCTCCTTCGGGTGCTCGTACTGCCGCAGGTTCTCCGGGTTGATCCCGAGGCCGGTGTACCAGTTCCAGCGTTCCTGGATCCAGTACTCGTGCCACTGCTCGTCCTCGCCCGGCCGGACGAAGAACTCCATCTCCATCTGCTCGAACTCGCGGGTGCGGAAGATGAAGTTGCCCGGGGTGATCTCGTTGCGGAAGGACTTGCCGATCTGGCCGATGCCGAACGGGATCTTGCGCCGGCTGGTCTCCAGCACGGTCTTGTAGGACACGAAGATGCCCTGCGCGGTCTCCGGGCGCAGGTAGTGCAGGCCGGAGCCGTCGGCCACCGCGCCCAGGTGCGTGGTGAGCATGCCGTTGAACTGCTTGGGCTCGGTGAACTGGCCCTTGACCCCGCAGTTGGGGCAGTTCACGTCGGCCAGGCCGTGCTCGGGCAGGTGCTTGTGCTTGTGCTCGTACGCCTCTTCCAGGTGGTCGGCCCGGTAGCGCTTGTGGCAGGAGAGGCACTCGGTCAGCGGGTCGCTGAACTCCTTGACGTGACCCGAGGCCTCCCAGACCTCGCGGGCCAGGATCACCGAGGAGTCGAGGCCGACGACGTCCTCCCGCCCGCGCACCATCGCCTGCCACCACTGGCGCTTGATGTTGTCCTTGAGCTCCACACCGAGCGGTCCGTAGTCGTAGGCGGCTTTGGAGCCGCCGTAGATCTCGCTGGAGGGGAAGACGATGCCCCTGGCCTTGGCCAGTCGGACGATGGTGTCGATCTTGTCGGCGGCCACGATGTTTCTTTCCTTGTATTTCGCCATCACGCCCGGCTGGCGTGCGGTCACGGCGCATCGTATCCGGTGGGTCGTGCGTGTTTCCAACGCTAATGCGCACTCCCTGCTCACCCGGCGTCGCTCGAACGGCTGAGCGCGGCGCGGGCGGGTGAGTGGCACAATGAGGGATTGCGCCGTACGCACGTGAAGCGAGGAGTACCGGCCATGCCGCAAGAAGACACCGGGGCGCGCTCCGCCATTCCGGCCCCAGGTCGCGCCACCCGGCAGCGTGCCGCGGTGACCGCGCTGCTGGACGAGACCGACGACTTCGTCTCCGCCCAGCAGTTGCACGACCGGCTGCGGCATCGCGGCGACTCGGTGGGGCTCACCACCGTCTACCGGACCCTGCAGTCGATGGCCGAGACCGGCATGGTCGACGTCGTGCGCACCGACGAGGGCGAGTCCGTCTACCGGCGCTGTTCGAGCGGCAGTCACCATCACCACCTGGTGTGTCGCAGTTGCGGCACCGCCGTCGAGGTGGAGGGCCCGGCAGTGGAGGCGTGGGCCGGCAAGGTCGCGGCCGAGCACGGGTTCACCGCGGTGGAGCACACCCTGGAGATCTTCGGCACCTGCGCGAGCTGTGCGGCCAAGAACGCGGGCTGAGGCCGGCCCGCCACAGGAAAACGCGCAGCTCAGGAAGTGACCCAGTGCTGCTCGCGCCCGCATTCGCCCGGCGCGGTGATATTCCGCTCGACCTCGCGCGCGAGCCGGAAGCCGAGGCGCTGCGGTACGGCGGCGCTCCTCAGGTTCGCCGCGTCGCAGTGGATCTCGACCCGGCTGATCCCCGGCAGGCTCAGCGCGAGCTCGCTCAGCGCCCGGGCGGCCCGAGTGATCACGCCCTTGCCGGTCGCGTCGGTGCGCAGCCAGTAGCCGATCTCCAGACCGCCGGGTCCGACCCGGTCCATCAGCGAGATCACGCCGAGCAGCCGACCCTCGGCGTCGAACAGCCCGTACTCGAACGACGTCGCCTTCGCCCAGTTCACGAACGCGCGCTCGACGAAGTCGCGCTGATCTTCGAGCTTCACCGGCTCGGTGCACCAGGGCATCCAGGGGTGGATCTCGGCGAAGCTGTCCTTGATCGCCAGATGCACCGCCTCGACGTCTCCCAGGGTCGGTCGGCGCAGGAGGACGTCGTCGAGCTCGACCCGCTCCGGCAGGTGGACGCTCGGCGGCAGGGCCTTGGGCTGCAGTTCGGCTGAGTCCGTCATACGAACTGATCCTGCCGACGATCAACGCCTGTGCGCAACCGGATTGCCGGCGGCCGAGCCTGGCCGAGCTGCTTCAGCGCATGGCTCGAGCGGAACCGGTCAGATGCTCGGGGGTGTGCTCCGGCATCCTCTTGCGCACGAAGTCCGACCGGAGCGCGTGGTACGGCGCGTACGGGTCGTAGAAGATGTCCCGCATCCGGTCCAGTTCCGCCCGCCGGTACGAATCCAGCCCGCGTACCGCCTCGTCCTGAACCAGCCGCTTACCCTTCGCCGCGATCCGGTCGCGGAGGTCGGCTGCCGCTGCGAGCTCGAACGCACCCGCCCACACCGCCTCGGTGAACTCCTCCGGCGAGGCCTGCACGAGCCGGTCCGCGAGCCCGGTGCGCACCGCGCGCTCGGCGCTCACCGGCATCGCGGCCTCCATCAGCCGGTCCGCCTCGTCCTGCCCGATCCGGCGCGGCAGCACGTACGTCCAGTATTCGGATCCGTACAAACCCATCAGTCGGTAGTGCGGGTTGAGCACCACGCCGCGCCTGAGCCACACCTCGTCCGCCGCGAGGCCGAGCACTGCGCCGCCCGCTGCGGCGTTGCCGCCGAGTGCCGACACGACGAGCCGGTCGGTGGTCCGGAGCACCGCCTCGACCAGGTCGTCCATCGCGTTGAGGTTCGCCCAGGACTCGTCCGCCGCGCTCGCGGCGGCCTCGATCACGCCCAGGTGGATGCCGTTGCCGAAGAAGTCGCGGCGGCCGCCGAGGATCAGCACCCTGGTACGCCGCTCCGTCGCGTGCCGGTATCCGCGCAACAGCCGCTTGCACTGCTCGGTGCTGGCCGCGCCGCCGGGGAAGCCGAAGCTCAGCATCCCCACCTCGCCCCGCTCCCGGTATGCGATCTCCGGCGAGCCCGGGCATTCCGGCAGGTGCGAGACGTGTCCCGCCAGGGTCAGCGCCGCGGGCAGCTTGACTCCGGGCGGGCCGCCGGGGACCCGCTTCGGCTTGGCGTGGCTGATCCACACCGCCCCGTCCGCCGTCGCGCGGCAGACCGCGCCGGCCCTGGTGGCGAGCAGGGTGCTCGGACGGCCGCGCAGCGCGTACTCCGGCTCGCCGCCGTAAAGGTAGTACTCGCGCCCGCCGACCTCGTCGAGCACGCCGGGGCTCGAGTCGGCCGCCCGGAGCAGGGCACTGACACGTTCGGTGGAGTCGGCCGACCAGTCGATCCGGCGCAGAGTCTGCGGGAAGACCCCGCGGGTGACGACGTGGCGCTGCGCGTGCGGTCGGCCGCCGACGGCGAAGGCGCGTACCGCCTCGTGCACGGCGCTGCTCGCCGCGTCCGCCAGTTCACCGCGGTAGACGTCGCTCTTGGCCGCCCCGCGCGGTATTCGGAAGGGGGCCGAGGCCCAGACGGGACCCGCGTCCATCTCCGCCGCGGCCTGCAGCACGGTCACCCCCCAGGTGTCCACACCCTGGTGGAAAGCCCAGTCGAGCGAGGCCGGCCCGCGGTCTCCGGGCGGCCCCGGATGCACGATCAGGCAGGGCAGCGCCGACCATACGTCCTCGGGGATCGCAGTGGTCAGCATCGGCGATATGCAGAGGTCGAACTCGGGCGTGGCCCCGGGTCCGCCCCCGCCCGGACCGAACACCGCCTCGCGCACTTCCCGGTCCCCGCAGGCCGCGATCACCACCGACATTTCGTGTCCAGCTTCCGAGAGTTCGGCGTGTATACGCTGGGAAAGGCTGTTGAAGGCGCTCGCGATCAGCAGGATCCGCACAGGGGGTCCTCTCGTCGGGGACAGGGGCCGCCGAAAGTGCCGGGCGATATGGAGCACGGTACGAACGGACATTCCGGCGAGGCTAGGGCACGTACCGGAGCGTCGGGGGCAACCGCAGGTCGACGACGCTCCAAATGTGCGCCGTGGCGCGATCCTGGCGAAGCGGTCGCAGCAGTCCTCTCATGTCGCGCTTTTCCCGCTGCGGCGGGTGCCCGAGCTCGGCCGCGGCTGCCCGCTTGACTTTCCACGGACGCGATATATCGTGGTTCTCGAACGACGCGATACATCGCGTTTCCGGGCGGCGGACGAGACGAAGGATGGGGCGGACCTATGGGCGAGAAGTGGAAGATCGAACAGCCGGAGCAGTTGGCGATCGGTGACGGGGTGCACCGGCTGCGGCTGTCCGCCGTGGGCGGGCGGGTCAACGTGATCGGGGTGGACGGCCCGGCCTCGCTCGAGGTCGAGCGGATCAGCGGACCACCGCTGAACGTGGAGTTCGTCGACGGCGAACTGACCGTCAAGCACGGCGAGGAGCTCAAGTTCGGCCTGTTCGGCTGGCTCACCCGCGGTGCCAGGCAGGAGGTCGAGCTCTCCCTCTCGGTGCCGCCGGACGCGCTGGTCGAGGTCTTCATGGTCTCCGGGCCGATGGTGCTCTCCAACTTCCACGAGCGGGTCGACGTCAAGGGCGTCACCGGCGAGATCACCATGGCCGGGGTCTACGGCCCGACCACCGTGAGCACCGTCTCCGGGGCGATCACCGTGGAGCAGGCCACCGACGACCTCAAGGTCAAGGCGGTCTCCGGCTCGATCACCGTGCTCGCCGGGGCGGGCGGTGACATCGACCTGAACACGGTGGCCGGCTCGATCACCGTCGACCTCGAGGACCCGATGCCCGGCCGGGTGCACGCCACCAACGTATCCGGCTCGCTCACCGTCCGCCTGCCGCACGACCCGGACGTGGAGGTAGACCTGACCTCGACCAGCGGCCGGGGCACCACCGCGTTCCCCGAGATCACCCGCAGCAGGCGGCCGGGCTCCTCCCGGCTGAGCGGCACCATCGGGTCAGGTGCCGCGCACCTGAGCGGCCACACCCTCTCCGGTTCGATCACCCTGCTGCGCCGCGACGCGGACGAGGGGCCCGGGGACATCCAGGACGAGACGCCGGGGCGGTCCGGCGACGAGGGAAGCGAGGACGCACGATGACTCCGGTCTTCGGCCACGGACGGCTCCGGCTGTACCTGCTCAAGCTGCTCGAGGAGAGCCCCAAGCACGGTTACGAGATCATCCAGCAGCTGCGCGAGCGCTTCGCCGGCCTCTACTCGCCGAGCGCGGGCACGGTCTACCCGCGCCTGGCCAGGCTCGAGACCGAGGGCCTGATCAGGCACGAGACCGACGGCGGCCGCAAGGTCTACCACATCACCGACGGCGGCCGGGCGGAGCTCGCCGCGCGGGCCGGCGAGCTCGAGGAGCTCGAGACCGAGATCCGGGCCTCGGCCAGGGACCTGGCAGACGGCATCAGGGACGAGGTCAGGGAGAGCGCCAAGGCGGTCCAGCAGGAGCTGGCCGAGCAGGCCAGGCGCGCGCAGCAGGCCGAGGTGCGCGGAGCCAAGGGGGCCGGCGGCTGGGCCGGCGCGCCTCCGTGGGCCCCGCAGCCGCCGGTCCCGCCCACCCCGCCGGACCTGCAGGACGCGCCGCCGATGCCGCCCGGAGCCGGAGGTGGCGCGGGTTTCCCGGGTTTTCCTCCTGGGTTCCCCTTCGTGCAGCCGCCGGGATCCGCTGACTGGAGTCGAGACCAGTGGCGGGACTGGAAGCAGCAGATGAAGGAGCAGGCGCAGGAGTGGAAGCACCGCCAGGAGGAGTGGAAGCAGCAGCAGAAGGAGCAGCAGCGCGAATGGCGCCAGCGTCAGCGCGACTGGCAGCGCGACTGGAAGGAGCAGTGGGCGCACCAGTGGAAGGAGCAGTGGCAGCAACAGCAGCATGAGTGGGAGGGCGGCTCGCAGCAGTGGCGCTCCTGGCTCGGCGGCTGGGGCGGCGGCGACGTCGACTTCAGCCAGCTCGGCGAGCTGCTCGGCTACCTGCGGCGGCAGGGCGGCCCGGTCGCGGAGGCCTTCCGCCGGCACGGTCCGCTCAGCGAGCAGGACCAGGCGGCGGTGCGCGAGATCCTCGACCGCACGCTGCGTGAGCTGGTGGAACTGCTCGACGGCCCGCGCGACGCCGGCCCCGACGAGCACTGAGCGTCGGCGGCCCGGGGAGCGAGGAGCCGGGGAAACGGGGAACAGGGGGGACTCGGGGACCGGGAGGGAACCGGGGGACTCGGGGACGGGGGATATCGGGGGACGGGGACGCGCCCTGCGCGCCGGACGGGGAGAGCCGGCGAGCGGGGCGCGTCCCCGTTTTTCGGTCGGGTGCCCGTCGGCGATCAACCGTTCGCCGCACCCAGAACGTACTGTGGCGGATGCAGGAACCGCGCCACCCGGGCGCGCCCTTAGACTCCCGGTGTGACTGAGGGCTGGATAGTGATCGCGCCGGACAAATTCAAGGGCTCGCTGACCGCGGCCGAGGTGGCCGCCGCCGTGGCCGAGGGCCTGCGCAGGGCCGACCCGGCCGCCGAGCTGCGCGCGATCCCGATCGCCGACGGCGGGGACGGCACCGTGGACGCGGCCGTCTCGGCCGGCTTCGAGCGGCGCTCCGCCACCGTGCGCGGCCCTCTCGGCTCGCCCACCGAGGCGGCCTTCGCCGTCTCCAACCACACCGCCGTCGTCGAACTGGCCGAGGCGAGCGGACTGCGCCGACTGCCCCCCGGCGTCTTCGACCCCCTGCACGCCTCGACCTACGGCACCGGCGAACTCATCCGGGCCGCCCTCGACGCGGGCGCGCGCACCCTCGTCCTCGGCGTCGGCGGCAGCGCGAGCACCGACGGCGGGGCCGGCCTGCTCGCGGCCCTCGGCGCGCGCTTCCTCGGCGCGGACGGCGAGGAGCTCGAGCCCTGCGGCGCATCGCTCGCCGACATCGCCTCCGTCGACCTGTCCGGACTGGACGAGCGGATCGCGCAGACCGAGGTAATCCTGGCCACCGATGTGGACAACCCGCTGCTCGGCACCTTCGGCGCGGCCGCCGTCTACGGTCCGCAGAAGGGCGCGGCGCCGCAGGACGTGCTGGCTCTGGAGACCGGCCTCGGCCGCCTGGTCGACGTGCTCACCAAGCAACTCGGCGAGCACGCCGTGGCCGCCGCGGCGCAGCCCGGCGCGGGCGCGGCCGGCGGCGTGGGCTACGGCGCGATCGTCGGCCTCGGCGCGAGCGTGCGGCCCGGCATCGAGCTGATGCTCGAACTGCTCGGCGTCGAGCAGGCGGTGCGCGGGGCCCGGCTGGTGGTCACCGGCGAAGGCTCGCTGGACGAGCAGAGCCTGCGCGGCAAGGCCCCCGTAGGCGTCGCCCGGCTCGCCGCCCTGCACGGCGTCCCCACCGTCGCGGTCTGCGGGCGGTTGCTGCTGACCGAGGATCAGCTGCGGCAGGCCGGGATCCGCGAGGCGTTCGCCCTGGCCGATATAGAGCCCGACCCGGCGCGCAGCATGGCCGACGCGGCGCACCTGCTCGAAGGCCTCGCACCCCGGCTACTCGAAGCGGCCGGCTGAGCGCCGCCCGGCTCACCCCGGCTCAGCTCGACATTGGAACTCGGATTGTCTGATTCCGGCTCAGTTGGGCAACGGGGACGGGGTGCGGTCCGCGTCGTCCGCCACCGGATTCGGCATCGCCCCGCCGAAGCGTCGGTCGCGGTCCGCGTAGATCTCGATGGCCCGCCACAGGTGGGTGCGGTCGAAGTCCGGCCAGAGCGTGTCCAGGAAGACCATCTCGGCGTAAGCGGCCTTCCACAGCATGAAGTTCGACGTGCGCTGCTCGCCCGAGGACCGCAGGAACAGGTCCACATCGGGCATGTCCGGCTCGTCGAGGTAGCGCGCGAAGAGCTTCTCGTCGATCCGGTTCGGGTTCACCTTGCCCTCGGCCACGTCCCGGGCCAGCGCCGACGCGGCGTCCACGATCTCCGCGCGTCCGCCGTAGTTCACGCACATGTTCAGGGTGAAGCGGTCGTTGTAACGGGTGCGCTCCTCGGCCATCTCCAGCTCGTCGATGACCGACTTCCACAACCGCGGCCGACGTCCCGACCAGCGGATGCGCACGCCTAGCTCGTCCATCTCGTCGATCCGGCGGCGAATGGTGAGCCGGTTGAAGCCCATCAGCCAGCGCACCTCCTCCGGCGAGCGCTTCCAGTTCTCGGTGGAGAACGCATAGGCCGAGATGTGCGTGACCCCGATCTGCACCGCACCCTCGACGACGTCGAACAGCGACTTCTCGCCGACCTCGTGCCCCTCGGTGCGGGACATTCCGCGCTGCTTGGCCCAGCGGCCGTTGCCGTCCATCACGATGGCGACGTGCTTGGGCACCAGTTCGGCCGGGATCTTCGGCGGCAGCGCGCCGTCCTTATGCGGCTTGGGCTCCCGGTACGACCGGGGGCCGGACGGCCGCTCCGCCGCCTCGGTGCGGCTGGACTTCCTGCGCAGTGCCACCATCAGCAGTCTCTCGTTCTCGTTCCGGCCATTGCCTGGTCACGCCACATGCCACACGCCTTACACCACACGCTTGTCGCCACCGCCGCTCCGCCGGCCGCCCGGCTAGCGTTCGACCAGTCGCAGCGATCGCAGGCCCCGCTCCAGATGCCACTGGAGATAGGCCGCGACCAGCCCGCTCGCCTCGCGCCGGTGTCGCGGCTCGCTCGCGTCGGCAGTCTCCCACTCCCCGGCCAGCAGCGCCCCGAGCAGCTCCACGGTAGCGTGCTGCGGCACTGCGGAACCGCCCGGCTTGCAGGTCGGACACACCACCCCGCCCGCGGGCAGGGAGAAGAACCGCCACGGTACCCCGTCCGCCGGCTCCTCGCCGCAACCGGCGCAGTCGCGGAAGGACGGGGCGTATCCGGCTATGGCCAGCGAGCGCAGTATGAACGCGTCGAGCACCAGGCCGGGGGCGTGCTCCCCGGCGGTGAGCGCGCGCAGGGCGCCGAGCAGCAGCAGGTACTGCTGCAGCGCCGGCTCGCCCTCCTCGTCCGCGAGCCGCTCCGCGGTCTCCAGCATCGCGGTCCCGGCCGTGTACCTGGCGTAGTCCGTGACGATGGACTGGCCGTACGGAGCGATCGTCTCCGCCTGCGTGATCATGCCGAGCGCGCGGTTCTCCCGCTCGAAGGTCTGGAAGTCGACGTGCGCGAAGGGCTCGAGCCGCGCGCCGAACTTGGAGGTCGTCCGGCGTACGCCCTTGGCCACCAGCCGCAGCTTCCCGCGTTCGCGGGTGAGCACCGTGATTATGCGGTCCGCCTCGCCCAGTTTCTGGGTGCGCAGCACGATTCCATCGTCACGTTGCAGGCTCACCCGCTCATTGTCGCAGACCGGCAGACGCCGAAAACTCGCGGAATTTCCTACCGGCGGTGCTACGATTTTGCCATGAGCACTCATTTGTCCATACCGCAGCCCGGACCGGAACGGGCGACGAAACGGTCGGTCTCTCTCGCGTCCTCGCTGGTCGAAGAGGTCGAGCGACGTATCGGGAAGAAGGGCTTCTCCGCTGTCGTGGCCGAGGCGCTCGAGCAGTGGCTGGCCATGGCCAAGCTGCGCGAGGTCATCGCCATGGACCGGGCGGAATTCGGGCCCGTACCTGAGGACGTCATGCGTCGAGTGGAGGCGGAATGGTCAGCAAACGACTGAAGACGCGCGTCCAGGCCGGCGGAACCCTCGTACTGGACGCGCGGGGCCTGTCTCTGCATGCTGACGGCGATGCGGAGATGCGTGCCCGAATCGAGTTCGCCGAACTCAATGGTCTTCGGATCGCCTGCAGCGCACTGACACCGCTTGAAGTGCGACGGACCGGCAGGGCGGCCGACCGCCTCGCCTATGTGCTTTCCCGCTTCGAGGTCGAACAGGTCACGGATGAAGTGGTCGCCACAGCGTGCGCACTGCTCGACATATCCGGGCTCGACGGGCATGAGTGCCTCGTCGATGCCGTAGTCGTCGCCACCGCGGCTTTGGCCAAGCCGCCGGTGCGCCTTATCACCTCGGACCGGTCGCACGTACCGGCTCTGTGCAAGGCGGTGACCCAGCTGCCGGGCTCGCCGGTGGTCAAACCAATCGTGGTCTGATCACCGGCGCCCGAGGCGGCCCGCCCGCTCAGCCGCGGCGCTGAGCAGCCTGCTCGACCATGCTGATCACGCCCTGGGTGTGCGCCTGCGTCATGCCGAGCGACGCGGCGGTGCCGTTCAGCACGCTGCGCTCGAGGTCGGTCAGCGGGCCGTCGGCCAGCGCCGTCTTCGCCGCCGCGCGCAGCAGGTTCTCCTTGCCCTGGTCGGCGAGCTGCCCGGACAGGTTCGACAGGAGCGGGTTCAGGTCGCCGGGGACCACGCCGAAGTCGGCCTCGAGTGCCGCGTCGTCGTACGTCGGCAGGCCGGCGTTCTGCACCTCGCCGACCGCGGTCGCGCGCGCCACGGGGGACTGCATGGAACCGGCCCGCAGCACGTGCACCAGTACGCCGCGCACGCCGTCGAGCAGCAGCGAGGAGAGCTGGTTGGAGGTGGGCCGGGCCAGCGCCTGCATGGTGAACTTGCCCTGGCAGACCTCGCACTGCACGTGCTCGTTGACCGCGCCGCCGACCGGGAACAGCGGTATGTAGTACGCGCGGAACCACTTGCGGCCCACGCGGTGCTGGTACGGGCGGTCACCGCCGCACTGCGGGCAGAAGAAGGTGCCCTTGTCGAGCAGCTTGTAGCGGATCTTGAAACCCCAGATGAAAAGAAAGAACACGGGCTTGCCCCTCGGCATAGACGTGACGCGCTCGGCGTCGGTGGATCAGTGCGGCTCCCGGCCGGCCGGCGCGGCGAATGTGCCCCGTTCGACGATCTCGGCCTCCCGGTGCCGGACCTGGTCGAAGAACACGGACATCAGGACCCGCCCACGGAAGACCGGACAACGCCGAAGCGGCTGGTAGCGCGCGAAGGCTACCAGCCGCTCCGGTCCGACGCCAGACCGCGTGCGCCGGGTTGTCGAGTAAGTACCGGTCGTATCAGTGCTGTGCTACGCGCCGGCCTTTGCCGGTACCTACCGGACAGCCCGGTTGACCGCGGACACCACGGCCTTGAGCGAGGCGGTGACGATGTTCGCGTCGACGCCCACGCCCCACAGCACCTTGCCGTCCACCGCGCACTCCACGTACGCCGCGGCGCTCGCGTCGCCGCCCGCGGACAGCGCGTGCTCGGCGTAGTCCAGGAACCGCAGGTCCACGTCGAGCTGCTGCGTCAGGGCATTTACGAACGCGTCGATGGGGCCGTTGCCCGCGGAGTCCACCGTCATCGGCGCGCCGTCCACGACCAGGTCGATGCTGAGGCCGTCCTTGCCGTCGAGCGTCGAGTCCGAGCGGTAGCCGGCCAGCTGGAAGCGGCCCCAGGGCTCGTCCGGGGTGGGCAGGTACTCGCTCGCGAAGACCGACCAGATCGCGGCCGGCGAGACCTCGCCGCCCTCCGCGTCCGTCTTGGCCTGGATGATCCCGGAGAACTCGATCTGCAGCCGCCGCGGCAGGTCCAGCTGGTGGTCGTGCTTGAGCACGTACGCCACGCCGCCCTTGCCGGACTGCGAGTTGACCCGGATGACCGCCTCGTAGGTGCGGCCCACGTCCTTGGGGTCGATCGGCAGGTACGGCACCGCCCAGGTGATCTCGTCCACGGTCCGGCCGGCCGCCTTGGCGTCCCGCTCCAGGTGGTCGAAGCCCTTCTTGATCGCGTCCTGATGCGAGCCGGAGAACGCGGTGTACACCAGGTCGCCGCCGTACGGGTGGCGCGGGTGCACCGGCAGCTGGTTGCAGTACTCGACGGTGCGGCGCACCTCGTCGATGTCGGAGAAGTCGATCTGCGGGTCTACGCCCTGGGAGAACAGGTTCAGGCCCAGGGTGACCAGGCATACGTTGCCGGTGCGCTCCCCGTTGCCGAACAGGCAGCCCTCGATCCGGTCGGCCCCGGCCATGTACCCCAGCTCCGCGGCGGCCACGGCGGTGCCGCGGTCGTTGTGCGGGTGCAGCGAGAGCACGACGCCCTCGCGGTACTTCAGGTTCCGGTGCATCCACTCGATCGAGTCGGCGTACACGTTGGGCGTGGCCATCTCCACCGTGGCCGGCAGGTTGATGATCACCTTGCGTTCGGCGGTGGGCTGCCACACGTCGTTGACCGCGTCGCAGACCTCGACCGCGAAGTCCAGCTCGGTGCCGGTGTAGGACTCCGGCGAGTACTCGAAGTAGACCTCTGTCTCCGGGTACTGGTCGGCGAACTTCCGGCACAGCTGTGCGCCGTTCACCGCGATCTGCTTGATCCCGGCCCGGTCCTGCTCGAACACCACCCGCCGCTGCAGCGTCGAGGTGGAGTTGTACAGGTGCACGATCGCCTGCTTGGCGCCCCGGATCGACTCGAAGGTCCGCTCGATCAGGTGCTCGCGGGCCTGGGTGAGGACCTGGATGACCACGTCGTCCGGGATCCGCCCCTCTTCGATGATCTGCCGGACGAAGTCGAAGTCGGTCTGCGAGGCGGCCGGGAAGCCCACCTCGATCTCCTTGTAGCCCATGGACACCAGCAGCTCGAACATCTTCAGCTTGCGGGCCGGGCTCATCGGGTCGATCAGCGCCTGGTTGCCGTCGCGCAGGTCCACCGCGCACCAGCGCGGCGCCCGGTCGATCACCCGGCCCGGCCAGCTGCGGTCCGGCAGCTCGATCGGCGTGAACGGCGCGTATTTGTGGATCGGCATGGGGCTCGCGCTCTGCGCGGCCACGGTCTCGTACTGGCTGGGCACGGTCATCTCTCGGATTCTCCGTCCGGACGGGCAAGATCGGGGGAAGAGGGAGACCGGCGAGGTGTGGCCTGCGTGGGCGGGCCCGAGGGGCCGAAAGCCGCAGCACCGTCTCCGCGACGAGGGTGCCGGTCCAGTCGGTTACAGACCCTCGCCGCGGCAGATAAGAAGCCGCCGTCCGTGCATAGTGAGAGTCACCTTACCATCACCTTCCCGGCCAGAGCTTTGGGTGTCCGTATGGCGAGCCTGCCGCCGCAACGGGCCGAAAGGCGGTGTGATGGGACCCGTGCGCACCCTGTTCGCTCCCGCAGCCGCTGCCGCCGCCCGGCACTGGCGCGTGATCCGGGTGCCCTCGCCGGCCGCCGGCGAGGTCCCGCCCGGGCTGCTCGAGCAGTTGCTGGCCTGCCAGAACGCGGCCGATCTGGTCGACCGGCCCGGCGATCCGCCGACCGGACGGGCCGAACTGCGCTCGCTGCTGGCCCCGCCGTTCCGCGGCCACCGCTTCCTGTTGCTGGCGCACGACCGCTTCGGCCGGCTCCTCGGCTTCGCCCGGCTCGGCATCTACAGCGCGTTCCACCGCGAACTCGCGCACGGCGCGCTCACCGTGCACCCGGCGGCCCGCCGGCGCGGCATCGGCACGGCGCTGCTGGAAGAACTGGCCGCGGCGGCCGGGACGCGCGGTCGCGGCAGGCTGGTGCTCGACGGCCCGCGCAACGCCGCGACCGAGGCCTTCGCACGCTCCGGCGGCCTGGCCGTGGGCGGCTGCGATCTGCGCTCCCGGCTCTGCCTCGACTCGTCCGCGCTGCCCGGCCGGCTGGCCGCCGTGATGCCGACCCAGCGCAGCGCCACGGACGGTCACCTGGTCCCGCTGCGCTGGACCGGCGCCTGCCCCGAGTACCTGGTCGACGCGCTGCTGCAGACCCTCGACTCGCTGCACGCCGACCCCGCCGACCCGGCCGTCACCCCGTTCACCGCGGCCGAGGTGCGCCACCGCGAGCACGCGGCCTGGCAGGCGGGACTGCGCGAGTACACCGCCTGCCTGCTCGACCCGGGCACCGGCCGGATGGCCGCGCTCTCCACCGCGCACACGGCCGACGGGGTACGTGGCGAGCAGAACGAGACCGTCGTGATGCCCGCGTACCGGGGGCGCGGCCTGGCGATCCGGGTCAAGGCACACCTGGTGAGCGAACTGCTCGCCGCCGAACCCGGCCTGCGCATGCTCGATACCTACAACGCGGTCGCCAATACCCGGATACTCGCCGTCAACCGCAGGCTCGGATTCGAGCCCGTGGACACGCACGCCGCGTGGACCATGCCACTGTCCTCGAACGGCGTGGTCCGACGCGGCTGACCGGTCTGTTTCTCCAGGGCCCTCGCTACCGGACTCCGCCTATTCGACGGTCACGCTCTTGGCCAGGTTGCGCGGCTTGTCGATGTCCCGGCCGAGCGCGAGCGCGGCGTGGTACGCGAACAGCTGCAGCGGGATCCCGAGCAGGATCGGGTCGAGCTCGGGCTCGCTGCGCGGCACCAGGATCGTGTCCTGCGCGAGCTTCGGGTCCGGCGCGTGATGGCCGATCATCAGTACCCTGCCGTCGCGGGCGCGGATCTCGCGGAGAGTGTTGATGTTCTTCTCGACGAGCTCGTCGTCCGGGACCATCGCCACGGTCGGCAGCTCGGGGCCGATCAGCGCGAGCGGACCGTGCTTGAGCTCGCTGGCCGGGTACGCCTCGGCGTGGATGTACGACAGCTCCTTGACCTTCTGCGCGCCCTCGCGGGCGGCCGGCCAGCCGCGCACCCGGCCGACGAACATCAGGCTCTCGTACTTCGCGTACTCCCGAGCCACCTCGGCGATCGCCTCCTCCTGCTCGAGGATCTCGCCGATCTGCGCGGGCAGCGCCTTGAGGCCGTCGCAGATGCGGCGGCCGTCGGCGGGAGAGAGGTCGCGCACCCGGCCGAGGTGCAGCGCGATCAGCGCGAAGGCGACGGCGGTGCAGCTGAAGCTCTTGCTGGAGGTCACCGAGACCTCCGGGCCCGCGTGCAGATAAAGGCCGCCCGCGCACTCCCGGGCGATCGCGCTGCCCACGGTGTTGACCACGCCGAGGGTCCGGCCGCCCTTGCGATTGATCTCGTGCACCGCCGCCAGCGTGTCGTAGGTTTCGCCGGACTGGCTGACCGCGATGTAGAGCGTGTCGGATTCGATGACCGGGTTGCGGTAGCGGAATTCGGAGGCCGGCTCGGCGTGCGCGGGGATCCGGGCCAGCTCCTCGATCAGCTGGGCGCCGATCTCCCCGGCGTAATACGCGGAGCCGCAGCCGAGGATCTTCACCCGGCGGAAGTCCCTCGCCTCCCGCGCGGTCAGATTGAGGCCGCCGAGGTGCGCGGTGGCGAAGCGCTCATCCAGCCGGCCGGACAGGGTGCGCTCGAGGGCCGCGGGCTGTTCGTAGATCTCCTTGATCATGAAGTGCCGGTGCCCGGCGGTGTCGAAATCCACCTCGGCGACCTCTGCGGTGGCCGGCTGCTTCGCCGTGGCCCGGGCGTCCAGGGTGAACGTGGAGAAGCCGTCCGCGCGCACGGTGGCCAGTTCCCCGTCGTCCAGGTGCACCACCTGTCGCGTGTAGCGCACCACGGCGGCGACGTCGGAGGCGGCGAACATCTCCTTCTCACCGATGCCCAGCACGATCGGGCTGCCGTTGCGGGCCACGACGATCCGGTCCGGGTGCTCAGCGTCGAGCACCGCGATGCCGTAGGTGCCGACCACCTGACTGAGCGCGCCGCGCACCGCGGTCTCAAGGTCCAGCCCTTCGGCCGCCTGCTCGGCGATCAGGTGCACGAGGACCTCGGTATCGGTCTCGGACGCGAAGGAGACGCCACCGATTTTGAGCTTGGCCCGCAGTTCGTCCGCATTCTCGATGATCCCGTTGTGCACGACCGCGAACCGCTCCGCCGCGTCGAGGTGCGGATGCGCGTTGGCGTCGCTGGGCTCGCCGTGCGTGGCCCAGCGGGTGTGTCCGATGCCGGTGGTGCCGCGGAAGCGGGCGGGCACTGCCGCGGCGAGGTCGGCGACGCGGCCCTTCTTCTTGCACAGCCGCACCTTCGCGCCGCCGCTCGCCGCCGTGCTGCCTGCACTGCCGCTCCCGGTCGAGCCCGAGCCGCGTTTCGACTCCTTGGCCGCCACGGCGATCCCGGCCGAGTCGTAGCCCCGGTACTCCAGCCGGGCCAGGCCGTCCAACAGGATCGGGGCCGCGTCCTGGGCGCCGATGTATGCGACGATTCCGCACATATGCTCGCTCGCTCTCCGCTCGTACGTACGTTTCCGGCTCAGCCGTAGACCAGGCGCCGCAACTGGCGGGCCGTCAGCTCGGGCGCGGCCACCGGCCGGTCCCGCAGCTCCGACCGGATCCGCTCGAAGATCGGATCGTTGGTCAGCCCGCGCGCCTGGAGTTCCCGGTGCCGCCGCCGCACGTAGTCCTCGACGCTCTCGTCGAAGTACGCGATGACATCCGCGATCACCCGCGCCGCACTGCCCGGCGACAGGCCGGTCGTGCGGATCACGTGGTGAAGGAGGTCGTCGTGAGTGGGGGTGGAAGACGGCACGAGTCCCGACGCTAGCGGGGCGACGGGGCGCCGGCCCAGATTTCTGCCCGGAATCGGGCAGGAATCAGCCCGATCGGCCCAAAAGTGCTGGTGCCGCGGCTCTCAGATGTGCCGCCGTACGTCCTCGGTGAGCTTGTCGAGCAGGGCGATGAGTGTTGTCCGTTCCTGGCGCGAGAGCGAACTGACGAGCGTCGCCTCGCGCTCGAGCACCGCGTCGACCGAGTGCTCGACCAGGTGATGGCCCGCCGTTGTCAGGCTGACGATGACGGAGCGGCCGGCCCCGACGCCGGGGGAGCGCTCGACGAGCCCCTCTCGTTCCGCCTTGGCCACCCGCTGCGAGATCGCACCCGCCGTGACCAGCGCCCGCCGCGCGAGCTGACCCGTACTCAGTGCGTATGGCGGTCCGGCGCGGCGCAGCATCGAAAGCAGGTCGAGGGTGGCCGCGTCGATGCCGGCTTCGCGCAGAGCACGCGCGCGATCGTCGGCGAAGAGCTTCGCCAGCCGCCACAGCGGCGTCACGATCTCGATCGACGCGGTGGGCGTGCCGGGCCGCTCGCGCTGCCAGTCCTGCGCGATCGCCCGCGGCGACGGCGGGCGCTCGGCGGCATCGGCATTCGTGGCTGCATCCGCGGCTGCATTCGTGACTGCATTCTTGGGACTGACTTGCGGCATCGGCGGGCGCCCCTGCTATCTTGAGATCTGAAATTTAGGCCTAAAGATAGCAGGAGGGTGCCGAGCACATGGCCCGCATAGTCGTCGTCACCGGAGGGACCAGCGGGATCGGGCGCGCCGTCGCGGCGAAGTTCGCGGCCGACGGAGCGCAGGTCTTCCTCACCGGTCGCACCGCAGAGACCGTCAAGCGCGTGGCTGAGCAGCTCGACGCGGACAGTCCGGGCAACGTCGTCGGCGTGGTCTGCGACTCCACCCGTCCGGACCACGTCGCCGCGCTCGCGGTCCGGGTCGGCGAGCAGGTCGACGTACTCGTCAACGCCTCCGGCGGGCTCGTCGCCGCGAGTGAAGAGGACGAGGAGGAGCCGGATCCGCTGGAGGAGCTGAAGGCGACCTGGAACGCCTACGTCGCGCAGAACGTCCTCGGCGCCGTGCTCACCACCGCTGCAGTGCGCGAGCAACTGGGTGAAGGCAGCGCGATCATCAGCCTCGGCACGATCGGTGCCGAGCGGCGCGGTGGCGCGTACGGTGCGGCGAAGGCGGCGCTCGCGGCCTGGAGCGCCGGCCTGTCCGCCGAGCTCGGTCCGGCCGGCATCACTGCGAACGTCGTCGCACCGGGCTACGTCGCGGGCACCGACTTCTTCCAGGGCGGCATGACCGACGCCCGGCACGAACTGCTCGTGGCCGAGACCCACGACAAGCGCGCCGGCACGCCGGAGGACATCGCCGAAACAGTATTCTTCCTCGCCTCGCCCGGCGCCCGGCATATCACCGGGCAGACGATCCACGTCAACGGCGGCGCGCACACCACTCGCTGAACTGTGCGTGGCCTAGCTGTCTCAGTGCTCTGTCTCGGCGCTCTCCGCCGGTTGCGGATGAACCAGCGGCGGCCCGGAGATCGGGCAGTTCACCAGGTTCGGGCGGCGATGGCGATCCGGCACAGGCCGCTGACCCTGGTCTTGATCGTTATCCTTATCCTGATTCTGATCCGTTGAAGCGGGACCTGCGTCTCGCTCGAGCTTGGCCGGGATGCCGGCGAACGCGATCGCCGCCCCCACCACCAGCAGACCCGCGCACAGCAGCATCGCCTTCCGGTACATGGGCGCGACCGCCGCGGCATCGGTCAGGCTGCCCGCGCCGATACCCGCGGCGAGCGGCAGGATCGCGACCGCAAGCAGCCCGGCGGCGCGGGCGACCGCGTTGTTGACGCCGCTGGCGATTCCGGCGTGCCGCTCGGAGACCGAGCCGAGCGCGGTCGAGGTGAGCGGGGCGACGGTGAGGGAGAGGCCGAGGCCCAGCACGACGACGGCCGGGAGCACCGAGCCGAGGTAGGTCGCGTTCGCCCCGATCCGGGAGTAGAGCACCAGCGCGACCGAGCAGACCAGCGGCCCGACGGTCATCGGGATCCGCGGCCCGATCCGCTGCGCGAGGGCGCCGGCCCTGGCCGAGAGCAGCAGCATCAGGACCGTGACGGGGAGTGTCGCGGTGCCGGCGGCCAACGCGCTGAAACCAGCCACCACCTGGAGGTTGAGGACAGAGAGAAACAGCACTCCGCCGAGCGCGGCGTACACGACGAAGGTGACCAGGTTCGCCGCGGTGAACGCGCGTGAGGCGAAAATCCCCAGCGGCAGCATGGGGTGCTTGGAGCGGTGCTCGGCCAGCACGAAGCCCGCCAGCCCGAGGACGCCGACCGCGAGGGCGGCGATCACGTTCGGCGAGCCGGGGCCGAGCCCCGGCCAGGCGGTGAACCCGTAGGTCAGCCCGGCCAGGCCGGCCGCCGCCGTCACCACCCCGATCAGGTCGAGCCGCTGCGCGGCCTGCGGGTCGCGCGACTCGGGCACCCGGCGTACCGCGATCACGCACACCAGCACCGCCACCGGCGCGTTGATCAGGAACACCAGCCGCCAGCTGGAGACCTGGACCAGCCAGCCGCCGAGAAACGGTCCCGCCGCACCGGCGATGCCGCCGAGTCCGGACCAGGCGCCGATCGCCCTTGACCGGTCATCCGGGTGGAACGAGGCCTCGAGGATCGCCAGCGAACCCGGCGTGAGCAGCGCGCCGCCGACGCCCTGCACCACGCGTGCGGCGATCAGCGTCTCCACGTTGGGCGCCAGGCCGCACAGCAGCGAGGCGGCGGCGAACCAGGCCACGCCGGTCACGAACATGCGCCGCCGGCCGAACCGGTCGCCCAGCGAGCCGCCGAGCAGGATCAACGAGGCGAGGCTGAGCGTGTAGCCGTTGATCGTCCACTGCAGCGAGGCGGCGTCGGCGTGGAAATCCCGGCCCAGATGCGGCAGCGCGATGTTGACCACGGTCGTGTCGATGAACGCCATCGCGGACCCGAGCACGGTGGCGAGCAGCACCCACCGCCCGTCCGGCCGCCCGTAGCGCACCCATTCGGGTTGTCCTAAGGCACCGGTCACGCTCATCGCCTCTCCAGATGCTCACCCGTAAGGCCTGATCCTAGCGAGCGTCCCCTGCAAAGGGCACCGAATCGGTTTTATCGTGGACATATGCCACTGGTCACGTGGTGGGCTGTGCTCTCGTCGGGATGCGCCCCCGTGGTATTGATCGGCGGGTGGACGCTTGCCGAGACGGTGCAGCCTGCCGGCTACGACCCCATGGTCCAGTCCATCAGTTCGCTCGCCGCGTACGGCGCCGCGGACCGGTGGATGATGACCGCCTCGCTGTTCCTGCTCGGCCTGTGCCACGCGGCGACCGCGGTGGGCTTGCGCGCCGCCGCCCTGCCCGGCCGAATCGCGCTGGGCTGTGGGGCGGGGGCCACTGTCATGGTCGCGATGTCGCCCGAGCCGTGGGGCGGCACGACGCTTCGGCACCTCGTGGCCACCGGGATCGGCTTCACCGCGCTCGCGCTGTGGCCGGTGCTGGCGGCCACCGGGCCCGATCACGCCATGGTCTGGGTGCTGCGGCCGTGGGTCGGGTACGCGACCATGCTGCTGATGGCCGCTGGCGCGGCGTGGTTCCTGCTGGACCTGCACGGCCACGGCGCCGCGGGTCTCGTCGAGCGGATCCTGACCGGTTACCAGTCGCTATGGCCGCTGATCGCGGTCGCCGCGTGCGTGGGCAGCAGGCTCAGGGCCGAGACGGCACCCGTACCGGCCGCCGCCGTCACATCGCGCTCCGAAAGCTACAAATAGCCCAGGCAGCCAGATAGCCACGCAGCCGGCTAGACAGCGCTAGCCAGGCAGCCGGAGCCAGCGACACGTTCAGGGGTTCAGAACCCCAGCCGCTGCAGCTGCTTCGGGTCCCGCTGCCAGTCCTTCGCGACCTTGACGTGCAGGTCGAGGAACACCGGCGTGCCGAGCAGCGCCTCGATCTGCTTGCGCGCCTGCGTGCCGACGTCGCGCAGCCGCGAGCCGCCGGTGCCGATCACGATCGACTTCTGGCTCGAACGCTCCACGTACAGCGTCGCGTGCACGTCGAGCAGCGGCTTGTCCTTGGGCCGGTCCTTGCGCGGCAGCATCTCCTCGACCGTCACCGCGAGCGAGTGCGGCAGCTCGTCCCGCACGCCCTCCAACGCGGCCTCGCGGATCAGCTCGCCGACCATCACCTGCTCCGGCTCGTCGGTCAGTTCGCCGCCCGGGTAGAGCGGCGGGGACAGCGGCAGCTGCTTCACCAGCAGGTCGGCGAGCAGGCCCACCTGAGTGTCGGTCACCGCGCTGACCGGGACGATCTCGGCCCACTCGATGCCGACCTCCTTGCCGAGCTCGAGCACCGCGAGCAGCTGCTCGCCGACCGACTGCTTGCCCATCGTGTCCGTCTTGGTGACGACCGCGACCTTGGGCGTGCGCCGCACGTCGGCCAGCTGCTGCGCGATGTACCGGTCGCCGGGCCCGATCTGCTGGTCGGCCGGGATGCAGAAGCCGATGACGTCGACCTCGGCCCAGGTCGCGCGCACCTGCTCGTTGAGCCGCTCGCCGAGCAGCGTGCGCGGCCGGTGCAGGCCGGGGGTGTCGACGAGGACGAGCTGCGCGTCCGGCCGGTGCACGATCCCGCGCACGGTGTGCCGGGTGGTCTGCGGCTTCCCCGAGGTGATCGCGATCTTCGCGCCGACCAGCGCGTTCGTCAGCGTCGACTTGCCCGCGTTGGGCCGCCCGACGAAGCAGGCGAAGCCCGCTCGGAAGTCCTCCGGCACGTCCAGGAACGACGAGGGGGTGTCGGCGCCCGCGCCCTGCGGAGCCCGCCCGGCCGCGGTCGGCGCCGGCTCGGCCATCCGCACCTGGGCCGAGGTGGTGCGGCGCTCGGCCTTGGCGATCGACTGGCGCTTGCGCCGCTCCGCCTCCGCGAGTTCCTCGGCCTTCTTGCCGTAGTTGTTGCGCGCCGCGTTACGGCCTGCCTGGGTCTTCGGAGTGTTGCGGCGCTGCTCGGTCATTTACCCATTGTCCCATCCCGGCGGGGTAGCCCGGCCCAGAGCGGTTTTTCGCCGAACCTGCCCCTGTGCGGACCTGCCGCGCTCCGGCCATCGAGGAGCACCGCGACGAGGCTTGAGGTCGGGGTGGGCGGGCGCAGCGAGATACTTCAGTGTTGAATGAAAAGGCCTGGTCGCAGGTCGGGGTGTGAATAAGGCTGAGCTGGGGGCTGGCGGCATGTGTTCAGTCGCGAAGCGGCGTTATCGGCCGTGCTCCAGTCTGAAACCGCCCCGACGAACGGTGCCGGCTCCGCGAGGGGTCTGGCTTGAAAGCGGGTGTCTGTGCTCCGTGGTGGTGTTTTGGTGTGGAATTGTGCACGTACTCACTCCGCTTCGCTTCGTTGCGTGCGCGCAAAATTCCACACCAAAACACCACCACTTCTCAC
>Ga0185299_10001862_pt1 | contig 36319 bp, 30 predicted proteins | sample PaiPotPPA55metaG_FD_128002 | JGI IMG/M metagenome (GOLD analysis project Ga0185299, IMG submission 128002) | Iron sulfur acid spring bacterial and archeal communities from Banff, Canada, to study Microbial Dark Matter (Phase II) - Paint Pots PPA... ...
GTCGTAATGATGTTCTTTCGCAGCCCTCTCGCATCCCTTGGACTGCTCAAAACTGTTACCCATGTCCTGGCCATACTGTTACCTATGTCTTGGCCATGTTTTGTTACCGATGTCTTGGCCACGGACCCAATCGGCGCGCCACCTCCATCGCGTATCGACGCCCGCAAATTGTTCAACGCGAATACGTTCGGATAGATGCGACGCCCTGGGGAGCAGGGGGCGGCGTCAGAATCGGTCTTCATGGGATTCGGAGAACGGTTGATGTGGAAACGAGCGACCATTTTTCCGTCTGACGACCCGTTCTTGCGCGCTTACAGCGCTAATCGTGCTTTTATCCAATACCTAGGCCTCGCATCCGGCAGTCGCCGAACTAGGCTATGGTCTTTCCGGTGCTTCGCACCTGTGGTTTATTGCCGGTATGAGAGGAGTTCTCCCCATGACCCGTCTGAATAGTTCTTTCGGACGAATTGCCGTCCGATTCTTTGGTGGTTTCGTTGTTGTTTCCCAGCTAGCTCTTATTCATTTTGTTTCGGCTGAAACCGTTCGTTTTGCCGGCGATTCGGATCTTGTCGGTGACAACGGGCGTTGGACGCGAGCAGTCGCTGAGGAATGGGCCGAGAAAACCAACAACACAGTCGAATACATTAGCCGGCCGGCTGATGCTACCGCGACGCTGCAGATGTATTTGCAGTATTGGGGATCCAAAAGTGCCGATGTAGACGTGTTTCTGATCGACGTTATCTGGCAGGGAATCGCGGCTCCGCATGCGGTCGATCTCAAGAAGTTTATTAAAGCCGATATCATCTCGGAGTTTTTCCCGCACAGCATTGAGAACAATACGGTCAACGGTCGCCTGATCTCGATTCCCTGGTTTATCGATGCTGGTCTCCTCTATTATCGGACCGATCTATTAGAGAAGTATGGATACGCTGGCCCGCCGAAAACCTGGGAAGAACTGGCGGAAATGGCAAAAAAGATCCAGGACGGCGAACGCGCCGCTGGGAACCTCGGTTTTCAGGGCTTTGTTTTTGAAGGTAAATCCAGCGAAAGCCTGACCTGTGATGCGGTGGAATGGATCTACAGCTATGGAGGTGGAACCATCATTGGTCCGGACAAGACTGTGACCATCAATAATCCGAAGGCGATTAAGGCCCTGCAAACCGCGAAAAGCTGGGTAGGAACAATTTCTGCGACGGCTGTCACCACCTATGGCGAAGAAGAAGCGAGGAACATCTGGCAGTCCGGTAACGCCGCTTTTATGCGCAATTGGCCGTACGCCTACCTATTGGGTGAGAATCCGCAGAGTCCGATTGCTGGAAAATTCGATGTGACCGCGTTACCGAAAGGTGGCGACGACGGCAAGAACGCGGCTTGTCTGGGAGGCTGGCAATTAATGGTTTCGGCCTATTCAAAGGTCCCAAACGCCTCCGCCGATCTGGTCCGTTACCTGACTTCAGCGGAAGTGGAGAAAAGACATGCGATCGAGTTAGGTCTGCTTCCCACGCTCCCTGACCTGTACAAGGATGCTGATCTACAACAAAAAATCCCGTGGTTTAAGAATGCACCAGATATTCTCGCTAACACTATTGCCCGTCCTTCGACCGTGGCCGGCTCATCTTATAATGAGCTTTCTCAGGGTCTGTTTGAAAACGTAAATAAAATACTTAACGGCCAGGAATCGGCCGAGGACGGCATCCTGCAGATCGAGCGAGTCAGTAAACGCGCCGTGCCTTAAAATCTCACGCAAAGCCGCGGAAATGGTGAAAGGTGAAGGGGTGAGATGTGAAAGGTGGGCGCCTCGGCTCAAGAGTGTGGCCTAGCGGAGGCGCGAAACGCTTGCCCGGGAAGGTTTCGGGGCTGCCTCGTGCAGGATCTAGCTCAGGAGTTTCTGGAGCGGCTCCCAATAGTGCGCATTCCATCCCGTCGCTAAATGTTCCGCGTCGCCTTTAGGGAAGCCCGTATGGTCAAATACGATTTTGGTCCCGCCGCCTTGTTCCGCGAGCTCGAACTTCACAATCGAGTAGACGCCCTGAGGCCAGCCGCCCGTTCGCCAAGCCTGAACGATTCGTTGGTTAGGCAGCAGTTCGATGTGTCGTCCCGTGATATACCCACCGAAAAGCGTGAACGTTCCTCCCTCTTCACCACTAATTTCCGTGGGCTTGCCTCCTGCAGGAAAAGACTTCATGGCTCCACTCAGTTGGATGACCTGGTCAAACTGCTTGGTATCAGTGAGAGCTTCATAGACGCGCTGTCGGCTCGCTTTGAAAACAGGTTCTTGGTGAATAGATTCCGCCGTCCGAGAAATCTCCTCCTTGGCTGCCGCCCAAGCCTCAGTCGTGCTCACAGTTAGACCGCCAAATGCGATCGCAACCTTAGCAATAAATTGCCTTCGAGCTAGCCCATTGGCCGGTGCTGCCGGATTATTTCTACCGTTTATCATCATCTTTCCACCCGTTCGTGCGTTCAATTCCTCGGGATAGTTGGCGCTGCTCATACCAAGCAGAGCGGTACTTAACAAGCCAGTCCATCAAGGCACGCTCAAAGCCGATGTCGACACCGGCTTTTTCGCTTTCGATCCATTTGTGTCGCAAGATCTCCTCTCTTTCGGCCAAAAATTCCTTATACAAGGATGAATTTCTGACCAGATGGGTCGCATCTACCATGGGGGTTATCAGCCTAGTTAGGCTCAACCATATTCTCCAATACCTATTTCGAAGTGTTGGTAGAGCTCTTACGTATGGAAAAAAGAAGCTCAATCCGGCGACCGTAGGGCTGATGCGCTTTGTCCGAAACGAGTGGGGTTAGAAACACGGGTCGCGTCTATGGTGGAAGAACCCGTAAGTGCGTAATTTCCGAGCGGTGAGAGGTGGTTGGGAAGTAATCAGTGAGTCAGTGGGTCAGTTTCAGTAAAATCGGGCAGCCTGGCACGAAGCCGCCGGGAAAAGCTTAGCCCAAACATGGCAAGGTTGGCACTGTTTCAGCAATTGCTGATTACCGACTTCGCCGGCCAGGAGCGGGTTCGCCTAACAGACCACAAGCTACGTCGGGCAAGACTTCGGCGAGCTCAGTCGTGCCACTGCCCTCGAATCCGGCCTCGCGGAGTGATGGAGTGTCCTGGTTGACACCGGATCTCAATGCGCCATTCGAACAGAGATACCGGCAGTTCAGACAAAAACCAGCGATCGGTGAATAGAGGATCTTAGATAGCAACGCTCACGTTCCCCCGTAACCTCAACTAGAGATAGTTATTGCTAACCAATATTACGGACAGAACCGCAACTCCTTTATTCTAAGATAGTTATCCGGTTTCAATCCGATTCGACGATCGAGCTAGACCCCGCTCAGCGTGGAAAGTATGAAAACAAAAAGAACTGTCGTAGAAAAACTGTATACGCGATCTCTCCGGCAACTTGCCGTTATCGGGATCGCGGCATTTGCCGGCGTCAAAGCTTCAGCAGCAGGCAACGTCACCATCGACAGTGACATTTGCGCGATGCTGTCTAAATCGGAAGTTCTAGCGCAGGTCGACTTGAACATGCCGGTCAATACCGTGTTCGTTTTGCCCTTAAGAGATCCGGGAGGCGCTGAGAGTTACGCGATGCGAGTCAATACTCCGGGCGACCCGCTCTATCAGCAATACCTCACACCCGATGAGTTCGGCGCCAAGTTTGGTCCGAGCGAAATCGATTATAACGCGGTTTTGAACTGGGCGACCAGCAACGGGCTCAAACCGGGAGAGCGCAGTCGCAGCCGGACTACCTTGTCGTTGACCGGAACGGCAGCACAGTTCGAGGCTTTGCTGCAGACGCATATCAACAACTATCGGGGTCCTGATGGCAGGCTTTATTATTCAGCCGTCAGCGCTCCCAGCGTTCCTGAAGCCGTCGCCCCTCGCCTTAAAAGTGTGATCGGGCTGTCCAGTTATAACAGATTCGCTCCGCTGGTTCGCGTTCACCAAGCTCCGTCTGGATTTCACACTGAGACCGCGGGAGGCACAGGCCCTCTAGGCGCTTATAGTGCGTCCGATTTGCGAACCGCCTATCAGATTCCGAATTTCCCGAATGTACCCAAGTTAGGGACGGTCGCTATTTATGAACAAGGCGGCTTCACGGCGAGTGATATCACGACATACGAAAAAAAGAATCGGCTCCCCGACGTGACCGTTACGGTTCGAAGTGTCAACGGCTTTAACGGATCCGCCAATGATCCTGGTATCGAGCTGGAAGCGGTTCTGGATATCGACATGGTCATCGGTATCAATCCTAAAATAGGTCAGATTCTGGTCTATGAGGACGGTGACTCTGTGTTTGGGACTTCACTGCTGAACGCACTGACCGCGGTTGCTAACGACAATCGAGCGCACACTTTGAGCATTTCTTATGGTCTGGACGAGGGTGTTCAGGGAAATACCCAAATCGCCGCCGAAGGAGTTCTGTTCCAACAGCTCGCATCTGAAGGCATCACGGTGTTTGTGGCCGCAGGCGACAGAGGCGCCTACGGAGCCTCCGGCGTTGGTGACAACGGTGGTCCGGTGAGCTTAAATGTTGTGGACCCGGGCTCCCAACCCTTGGTTACCTCGGTCGGCGGGACAGCGCTCTTTACAGGGCCAAACCAGATTTACGATCACGAAGAGGTTTGGAATGCTCTCGGAGAGAAATCCCAGTTTTCCAACGCCGGCGATGCCACCGGGGGTGGCGTGAGCTCTTTTTGGACGATCCCTTCCTACCAATTAAATCGTAGTCTGAAGCGAGGGACTTCTGTCGCCACTGCCAATGGAGGCTCAGCCAAAATGCGGAATGTTCCCGATGTAGCCGCAGACGGAAGCACTGACACTGGCGTCGCGGTATTCTCATCTGCTAACGGCGGATGGGTTCAGGTTGGTGGCACCAGCGCCTCCGCGCCGATCTGGGCCGGATTCTCCAGTATTGTGGATTCGGCTTTGACCTATATCGGGCACGGAAGGCTCGGATTCATTAATCCGTCCTTGTACGGGCTCATTTTCAACGAGGAGAACGGCATCCTGTTCAATCAAATCCTTGACGTTAACGACGTTATCGACGGCACCAATGGTAACGCATTGCTGCTGGGAATCCCTGGATTCTTTGCGGGTCCCGGATTCGACAATTGCAGCGGTTGGGGCTCGATGAAGGGCCAAAGGCTTGCCGCCGACATGCTGATAGGGTCACCGATGTTATCTCCGGGTCCAACCCCGGCAGCGCCCAAGGTGAGCGTAGTCGCGGTAGGAGCCACCTCTATCGATTTTAAATGGAATCGTGTGTCCCAAGCTACCGGTTATATTTTCCAGGCTCTAACCGTTGATTCTAACTTCGATATCTTGACCAACGTTGCTTTTGTCACGCGAGAGACCACTATCAAACTGACGGGGCTCACCCCGAACACTACTTATATAATCTCGGCATACGCAGTGAATGAACACGGATCCGGAGTAGATGATCTCCCTACGATTACGACGGCGGCACCGTAAAGGCGTGATTTCCGAGCGGTGAGAGGTGGTTGCAAAGTAATCAGTAATCAGTAGAATCGGGCAGCCTGGCACAAAGCCGCCGGGAAAAGCTTAGCCAAAACATGGAAAGGTTGGCACTGCTTTAGCAACTACGTATTACTGACTCACTGATTACTTCTGGTTGCTCTATGTTTTGTATAGATGCGGCCCCTAGGCCTGCCTGATTGGATTTCTGGAAGTTCGCGAACGCTGGAAAGAAAGGCTTTCGAGGACGAAGGACGAGGACGATTTGTCTGCGGCCGCGTCGTGCTGTGGCCTTATGTGTGAAAGATAATTGGGCAACAGGCTACGAACAGACGCGAAGAGAAAATCCCACGCAGGGCAGACTTCCGCCGCCGTCCCGTACGCCCACACTATGGCGGACAGGTCGCCCATCTCCCCCTTTAGCTATGTCGGCCACGGACGCAAAGGTTAAGAGGGGTCCTTCGCGGTAAGACGTGAAAGGTGGTTGGTAAAGAACGTCCGAATCTGTTGGGGCGAGATCAAACCCCCACGGTCTCTTTTTTGCGTTTTTTGCGGCTATTTTTCTTTGTTTTCCAGCATCGGCCGATAGTTTCGGGATCTGGAAAATAGCCGGCGTGTCAAGAATTGACCTAAACCCAATCCCGGCTATTGGCTAAGTTAAAATAGAAAGTTGCCAATGACGAGCGAACAGCCTGCTGCAGCCGAATATTTAGTAATCTCCAGGGGACAATGGGACGAGACCCTCTCGCGAGATGATATACAGAGCGCGACGGAGAAATTTTACGCCTGGTATGATCGATTGATTGAGGAAGGAAAAATGAAGCCTGGGCAACGGCTCACGGCCGAAGGTAAAACCGTCGCCCGGAAGGGAGTGATAACAGACGGCCCCTTTAGTGAATCCAAAGAAGCGATTGGCGGCTACTGGTTCATAGTCGCTCAGAGTCTCGACGAAGCCGTGCAGATCGCCAAAGGCAACCCGTGTTTAGACTGCGGCCTTTCGCTCGAAATCAGGCCCATTGATCCGCAGCGTGCGACGGCGAACAACACACGCTAGGCGGTCAGTGCGTGACTTCCGAGTGGTGAGAGGTGGTTGGAAAGTAATGCAGTAATCAGTAATTGATGAACGCGATTCCTATCTTTGACCCCGACAAAGCGGAATAGCCGCGAAAAAGGCCAACCGTAGTCCGGCAGCCGCCCATGCGCGTCAACCTAAGGGTAAGCGAGCAAGCAGGTCGGTAGCGGTCCGGCGACTGCCGGGCAGCCCCGGACTTTGGCGGACAAGCCGACGCGGGCCGCATCACTTGTCGTCCTTGTCGTTCGATTGGGGCGACCTGTAGATCGTACCATTACCCATTTCGGAGGGGAGCCGCATCAGAGAGGTGCTAAAGAACCTAACCCAAACACCGGTGCAACGGCGGCTCCCGTACGGGTGGCAGGTTCTAAAGATTATCTCTCAATCAGCGGTTAAATATGTCGTGGCCCCCGGGCGTCGCGTCTTTCGGAACGCCATAGCCGCGAACGATTACAGGCGCCGAAACCCCATAGACATGGGAACGCGGAATGCAACGCCCCTCCGCCCCGGCTCGGCGACGCTTTTCAGGCGGCCGCGTGGCAGCCGCCGGACTGCTAGCGCAGCCGTCTATCGAGGCTCTCCTTAGGTTGACGCCTATGGGCAGCTGCCGGACTATGGCGGGCAAGCTGCAAAAAGCACAAAAGCCAAGCCTGTGTCTATCGGCTGTTCCTTTTTTTGCGTTCTTTGCGCCTTTTTGCGGCTATTCCAGATCTTCGTGCCCTCCGTGCCTCTGGGGTGAAATCTCAGTGCCTGCTCACAGCAGGTTAGTCGAAACCTCGATGTTGCCGTGGGTGGCTTTGGAGTACGGGCAGATGCCGTGCGCCGCCTCGAGCTGAGAGGTGAAAGGTAAAAGAGCTCCGACGTCGTTCCGCCTTCGCTAAAGCTATGAAGGATAAGTCGCGAGGCCGACTTTGAGCGGATGGCACCATAGAACGTGGGCTACGGCGGACAGGACTTCGGCGAGCTCAGTCGAGCCGCTGTCCTCGAATCCGGCCACGCGGAGCGAAGGAGTATTGGAGTGTGGGAGTACTGAGCCAAGTCCGAATTGCACCCCGCGACGCGGGGTTAGGGATCCTGAATGAGCGATCAAACCTGTTCAAAACATCCGCTCATCTATCGTCAAAATCCCGATTCTAGTGTGTTTTTCTCTCTCTTTCCTTTGCGCCTTTGCGGCTTTGCGTGAGATTTTCTTCCTAAATCTCTTCTTTTATGTTTTCCGTTGAGGCTGATGACAGCGACCGGCTGCTTAAGATCAGTTGGTCGGATATTGTTACCGTCGATGAGATTCGTGAGTGCGCTGACCAGTTGCGCCCATTGATCGCAGCTATGAGACCGGGCTTCCGCTTACTGGGCGATTTAACCGGACTAGTGTCGATGGATCCGGCTGGCGCCCGCTATATCGCGACGATCATGGACCTCCTGGCCGCAAAACAAGTTGGCTTTATCGTGAGAGTGATTCCTGATCCTCGCAAAGATATCGGGCTCAATATTCTCTCTTACTTTCATTACGGTCCGGAAGTGCAGGTGGAGACATACGAACATCTGGCGGATGCGTTGCAACGGCTCTCGCTTGACGAATAGCTACCCGACTGATTTTGAGGGATTACACCCTCATGCGAGCTGAATTGTTAGACCGAGCGCCGCTGTGATGGTTACGGAACTGGTGACCTATCGTTCACATGATGGGCGCAGAGGACTCTCAGGTTCCCGTCTGGAGCTATCGAGTCAATCGCCTCGTACGTAGTTTTCCGTATTGTTTTTCCTGTCATCTTCGTTGCAATATCGATGGTCGATGCTTATTACGCGCCCGAACGACCTGGCTTCTGGCGTTCAGCATTTCCAGAGGCGGGTAGGTAGTTTTCGAGAGACTTGCGGACGATTCTTGGCCGTCGCCCTGGCAGGATTTGCGATTTCTGCGCTAGGCCAGGACCTCACCGCGCCTGACTATTTTGCCACGACTCGAGAACAATCTGAAACGTCTACCGACAATCAGAGCAATCAAGGGCAAGCAGTCACTGAAGATGAGGCGGAAAAGCTAATCGCGAAGGCCGACGAGGCTCTCCAGAAGTTAGCCGCGGGTGACGTGTCTGGCGCGCGCGCGTTCGCTTCGATTTTTGCGGCAAATGTCGACTACTACGACGAAGGACGCAAAACCCCCGATCAAATCGCCGCGGAAAAATTGGCTATTTTCCGAAACTACCGGAGCTATTCGACCCAGCGGGTCCGTAACCTTGTTTTGACCAGCGGCGACTCACCAACTGTTGCTTTGGCTAGTTTCGGTTATCGCTACGAAATTGTTAAAAAATCAGGGGAGGTTCTCCGCGGAACAGCGGACGCCAATTGGGCAATAGAAAAGGTCGGGGAAAGAATCTCGGTCATCGGGGCCAGAGAAACCACCCATCGGCATTAGTGACACAAATACAGGCCAAAACCGTAGTATGAAGAACTTGCATTTCCTGATATCAGTCCTGCTGGGTTCACTCATTCTATCCAGTGGTTTGATGGCGCAGACTCCGGCGGAAGTGCGTCGGGCATTTGTTAATTTGCGTTCGGACCATATTAAACACAATTGCGGGCGCGCCATGGACTGGCTTTATGCGCACCGAGACGCTCTGAAAGATCAAATGGTTGAAGAGCTTTATCAAGCGGACCGTCAGGGAAGGGATGCTCTGCTCCACGTTCTTTTCAATACCGCCTCGTTCGTCGCTGACGATAGATTTCGCCGCTTGGTAATAGCGCGGCTCCCGGAAGAGGACAGCCAAGTCAGCAACTTTGATATAGTAAGCGCTTTTGGTACCGACAACGAAGCAATCGTCCAAGCTCATTGGGAGGCCTGGCATTACATCGATACGCACTTCAAAGATTTTGAACCCCTACTCAAGGAGCAAATTTCGAGCTCGAACAGCATGTACGTCTTGTGGGGGACGACGTGGATTTTGTCGAAACATCAAGCATTGAAACAAGACTTCGACCTTTACACGGATGAGGTCATGACACGCATCGCCTCGAACCTTAAGGATGATGACATTCCGTATAACGGTGGCCAGGCAGTTCGAGTCTTTCTTTTACTCGGGAACCATGGCGTTTCCACCCTGCAGAAATCGGCTCGTAGTAAGGACTGGCAAATGGCCAGCTTTTCCCGGGCGTTGATTGACGCGATTCAGCACGGGAGACACGATGCCTTCGGTTATCTCAATGCTCAAGTCTGGATAAATAGAGCGCCAACGTTGGTCGAATCTGATGAACTTGAAGACCCGGAATGGCTCTCTGATCTCACACAGAAGTACATCCAAGCTCTAGATAGTAATCCGCATCTCCCGTATCCTTAGTGATCCACGCCCTTGCGAGCTCCTTCGACTTTTTGTTCAAGACCCGGATTGCCCGATGCCAAAATGGCAGCCTCGATCAGGCTCTCAGGCGAACCCTCAGAGATGAGGATCTCCACATAGTCTGGGAGCGGTTCACCAGACAAGGGGGACACCGTTCTGCTCCAGGGATCCCGACTTAACCAAAACCCGAGTTGCGATGCTTTCGACTTCCCAGGCTCCGGAAATTGTTTAGCTAACTCCGGCGATATGACCGGTGTTTTTGGCTCCAAGTGGCCGGTCACGCTGAGTTGAACCGACATTAGGCTGCGTGCGAGAGCAACTAACTCGCGCGCTTCTCCAGTCGTAGAGGGTACACCCAAGTTCCAGGAGAGAACTCGCCCATCGTTCCCCGCAGTTACAAGTGTTTTTCCTTTATCAGCAAATACCATGGCCGTGATCGAGTCGCGGTGAGTGAGCGGTTCGCTCAGTTGCCGGCCGCTGATTGTGTCCCAGACCAGTACCGTTCCATCGTCGCTGCCTGTCGCCAAGCGCGTACCATCTGGGCTGAAAGCGATTTTTGAGATCGGATAAGCTTGGCGATCTGACCCGTGCCGTAAGGCACCGAACCGAGCCCGGCCGGTTTGCGCGTCCCAGACGATCGCCGATCCATCGTCGGACGCGCTCACCAGTAATGTCCCGTCGGGACTGAAAAGACATGCGTTCACTCTTTTAGCGTGGTGCATGGATCCGGCATTGATCTTCGCTCCCGTCTTGCGATCCAAAATTGCTATTTCTCCGTCGCTGGATCCAGCCGCTACGAGATTGCCGTTTGGGCTTAGGGATTCGCAGGTAATCTCGAATCCCGTAGGTAGTACTCCAATCGATCGACCACTTTCAGTGTCCCAAATCTTGATGGTCTTGTCCCAAGAAGCAGTCAGAAACCGAGGCTCATGCAGTACAAAATTGATGGCTGTGATTCGTGCGGAATGGCGCATGATAGCCCCAGCAGGTTTGGCATCGGGCACGGTCCAGAATTGGGCTTCGCCGTTCAATGTCGCCGTTGCAACGGTGTTTCCTTCCGGGTTAAACGCAGCGCAACAGATATCCCCGTCGGTAGCCGCGGTCTCTCCAACTTGTCGTCGAGTTGCAGTTTCCCAAAGGGTTGCGTGGTTGGCCGCCGCCGTTACGAAGTATTTACCATCGGCCGAGAACGCAACCGCAACTACGGGTGCTCCTTGGGGAAGCGGCGCCCCAGCCAACCGCGAAGTTGATAGGCTCCAAACGCGAGCGTTGCCGTCGGCAGCGCCGGTTAACAATGTTTTTTCGTCTGGTGAGAGCGCGAGCGCTTGTACCGGCTTGCCGTGAGGCATTAGATTCCCCAGGGGCGCCAAAGTCGGCGAACTCCAGAGCCTAAGTAGTCCAGTAGAAGTCCCAACCAGAATCCGGCCATCCGGGGCGAAAGACGCTCCCAGAACTTGATCTTGTTCGTCGATGGGCTCACCGATTTGTCGCCCCGACAAAGTAGACCAGGCCCGCACCTTCCCATCATCCGTCGCAGACAGAAACCGAATCCCATCGTGACTAAAGGCAGCGCAACTAACCGTCGAGCTGTGATGCAAAATGATAGGATCAGAAAGATCCTGACTCCACAGATAAATGTCTTGTCCAGAAATTGTCGCGATATGGTCCGACGACGGACTCAGGAGTCCGTTATCGATCGGACCGATTTGTGGTTGCGACGTTTTGAGCGTTTCACCCGTTTGGACGGACCACAGACGAACAAATCCGTCTTTGCTCGTCGTTAACACATGATCTCCGCTCGCATCAAATTGTGCTGTCGAAACCACGTCAGGATGCTCGAGATCAGCTACAATTTGCCCGGTTTGTGTGTCCCATACTCGTGCCACATTACCGAAGGTCACCACAATCCGAGTAGGGATCGAAGGGTGAAAATAGATCGAGTTTACTTCACTAGGACAGTCGAGTGGCGTGTAACTAGCCTTACCCTCGATTGCATCCCAGATGTGCACTTTTCGATCGCGTGTTCCGGTGGCCGCAGAGCGCGAGTCCGAGCTGAACGCGGCGCAATCAACAGAATCCCCGTGAGCGAGTAATCCAGTTATCGGTCGGCCTGTTTTTGCGTCCCAAATCCGAGCAGTCGCATCTCTCGATCCGGTGATGAAGCGGGTTCCGTCTGGAGAAACGACGCAACATAGGACGATCTTTTTATGGCCCGACGGCACACGATCAAGAAACGTTGCCGTTTCCGCATCCCAAACCCGCACTGAACCGTCAGCTGATCCAACAACGATGCACTTTCCGTTGGGCGAGAAAGCGATCGCCGAGATACCAGGGGTTGGAGCCTGGCCGGGAAGCGACTCGGCGACTGGCCAAGATCGTTGTGACAACGCAAACCAAAGTCGATCTGTCGCGAAGGTTGACTCCGAGTCTCCCTCTGCCGCTCTCGCTAGAAAAGCAATGGCTGCGCTTGGATCTCCATTTCCAAAAAACTCCTCAGCTCGCGACACGTCCGAACGCGCAAGCGCCTGCCGTGCTGCCCGCGCTGATGCGTTGGCGAAGATCGCCAGCATCGCAAAGATGGCGACCAGCAATGCGGCCAAGCCGAGTACCGCAGCCAATCGCAGACTATGTCGTAGTGTCGAGAGCCTAACAAAATCCGCCTCGAACGGTTTTAGCCCACCGGGTTCTACGCGGCGAACTTCGCGGGCCTCAGCGAGAGTGAGACCGCGAGCCAGCCGCCCTGGATTTCTGCCGTCCCGGTCCCACTCCCCGGCTGCCGCGGCAAAGCGGGAGCGCATCCTTAGGAAATCAATTTCGCGTTCGAGCAGTTGGCGGAGGAATCCCCAGTCGTTTAATAAGGCCTCGTGAGCGACACTAACTACCACTGCGCCCGAATCATCATTGTCCATCACCAGCAAGCGAGCGCCAACAAATTGCCTCATAACCTCTTCGGCTCCCGAACCGAGTCTTTGCAGCGATTTATGCGTCGTTGTTCTTTTCGAGAAGTGCTCTCGTTTCGCTTTCGTCGGGCCGGCAGCAGAATCGAGACTCGCGAGGCTCTTAAAAACGCTGAGGAAAGCACCTTTTGCCGCTTCTGAGCGCGCGCCATAACACGTCTCTGCGACATTAACCAGGACGCCAAGTAACCCGCCGGCTTCACCCCCAAGCTTCTTGTACTCTTCGTGGGTCAGTTGGCGAGTTGGGATTGCCGCCTCATACAGACGATCCAATGTGAGCTCAAGCAGCGGCAAAGATCCCTCTTCGGTTAAGGCTGCGTCGCGAAGCACTTCGTCCAACCGGCCTTTTACCCGATCCTCTTCGAATCGGCAACCAGCTGCTTGAGCCGGTTGCCGGATCAGTTGACCAAGCTCCACTCCGTTTGGAGGAAGTAGTCGATACCGGCCATTGCCATCAACTAGTCGCGCGAAATCCTCGGATTCTTCACATCTCGAGAAATAATCGCTCCTCAAAGTTCCCACGACCCAGACGCAGGATGGCTTCGTGCGTACCAGAGAGACGATCGCCTGAACGAACAGTTTACGTTCTGAAGCTGGAAACCGATCTTCGAGGGTAAACAATTCCTCCAGTTGATCCAAACCTAGAATCAAGCGGAGTTCGGGCGGCCGCATGGCTTGGAGCAACCTTTGTAGGTAATCTGCATCATTGCCCTTTCCCTCGTTGCGTAACGTCAAGGATTCTTGCTCCAACCGTTGTCTTTCAGCAGCGTGAGACTGTCGGGCCAATTGCTGAAGTGTGCCAGCGAGGTACATCTCGAAGCCTTCCGGGTTGTTGCGCAACCGCGCGGCTAAATCCGCCAACCCAATTCCGGCTTCGGCAATTTCCGGAATCGCAGTTCGACCGCAAAGAGCTGCCGCCAGACCTTCGAATAGTTGCCCTGAGCTTTGCGAAGGTCGAAAGACTGCGCGCCGCCAGGCGGTGAATTGCTCGATTCCACCCGTGACCAGCGCCGGAATTACTCCCGCACGCAAAAGAGAAGATTTCCCGCTGCCGCTAGCACCAAATATCAGAACAAATGGCGGTTTACCCTGACTCATTTGATCTCTGAGGTGGCCAATCACCTCATCGATCGCTCCGGTCCGGCCGAAAAAAATCGGCGCATGCTCAAATTCGAAAGCATTAAACCCGCGGTATGGTGAACCTTTGTCCCTCCATATACCCACGGATGTTTCTATGTCGGATTCTCCCAGACTAGCGATTTCGAAGATGGTTTTCCGGAGATGCTCCTCGAGGAGTTCCTCAAATTCCGCCGTATTACGATAGACGCGAAAAGCAGCCTTGAAGGCCCCTCCGTCGGTGAGATCCGTGAACCAATGTTCGACGAATCGTTGCAAACTATCCCACTGGCGTTTGCGTTCTTCGAAAACCTCGCGCGGTTCTGCCGGTATCAGCGGTGTCTCGCTACGCCGATAGATTAGCAATCTTGGTGTGTTGGTAGCTGAAACTCGATAATGCTCGAGAGCGTTTTCAAATTCGTACTCAGTGCCAGATTGATACGGCCGTCCGTCGGGCCGAGCGTGCGAGCTGTGCAACCGGGTCCCGAGGCGTGACCAAAGGATCCCTACAAACACATCGGATTCCGCAGGAGGTGGAATCTGGGTTTGAAAGTCGGCTCCGGCATGCATCGGTTCGTGCTCCCAAAAGTATGGCTTTACCGCGACGCGATCCGCCAACTCCGTCCGTATTCGAGAAATCACTCGTTCAGCAATTTGTCTCTCTTGCCGGACGTCGCCCGGGCTACTTACAAAGATACTCGCTGTCTTCATCTGCGGGCGCGAGAGTTTCGGTTGCCCTATTCCAACCCATACTTGCGCGAGACAAAAGGATTTATCAGTCGGCCAGGCTATTGGCGAGTCTATTTGCCCCACGTGAGCAGGCGCTGGCGACCCCTAGCTTTACGACCTGGGTTAATTTCCTGACAAGTCGCCATGCAGCTGCAACTGGTTCTTCAAAAATGTCACCAGATCCAAAAACAGGCGTCGTGGTGGGTAATTATCCGGGCTGTCTTTATAACACAAAGTAAGAGTGGCGTGCGCCTTCGCGGTAAGGTCCCACTTCGGTTCGCGTAGATAGTCAGTTGCTCGGATCGTGTGATCACAGAAATATTCTTTACCGAAAGCGGCTGCGATCGCTTCCAATCGCTCCTTCGGACTGATAGTGTCCTCTTCGTATCGAGTTCCAAACACTCGTAGATGTTCTTCTTTGGCTCGTTTTACCGCTGCGTCGAGGTCTTCCTTGGATACGCCAAAGGCGCGTTTTCCTTCAGGCGTAATCGCAAACAGCGGGATGCTAGGCTGAGCGATTACTGGAGCGACGACACACGGTCGCTGCATCAACGTGATTGGCAGAGCGCCGGTCAGACACATACCGATTACAGCGATTCCACGACGATGGTGCCACGAAGAAATCGTATCGCATAGCTCGCCCAGCGATTTCGTGATCGGTTGGCTCTGGTGCTCCGCAAAAAGTGCATGCCACTGACCATTGCAAGCAAGTTCCGCAGTGGTGCTCAGGGTAGTGCCCAAACCGGTTTTGCCGTCTGCCTTTCCGAAGAGAAGGGGGACGTAGACGCTAAAGCCGGCGCGGCTCAACCGAATCGCAAAATTGAGGCAGGCGATACTAAGATGATCGTATTCATGGAGGACAAGGACCGGTCTATTCCGCGCTGCCGCAACGTCTCCGTCGGCAGGGAGCACTGTGCATTTGTAGACAACGCGGCCTCCTTCGTTTAAAGGCATAAAATTCTCCTTCAACGTCGATAGAAAAATGCATGGGGTACTCTCGTTGGCGACGTCTTGACAACATCTTTGCGGTAGATGCAGAGCGCAGCCGGACTGGCAAAGAGTCGCTGCGGTTGCCCAGAGGGCAGCGCCGGCATGCGCGAGGTCTTTCCAAAGCTGACCCAGTTTCTGCCAAGGCTTCGTCGCGAATAACGTTTTGCTCGGTATCCGTTGCATTGTCGTTGATATCGCGATCTTTGCTCGATTGGATATACGCAATATGGCGTATATCTGAGACGCCAGGAAACCGGTAAGATTCACGGCTCAACTTAGACTCCAACATGTCGCACTACATTACTGTTCCCATCAAAGCGAACGGCGCCATCGATCCGGATGAGCAGATCCAGGATATCATTACTAAGTCTGTTTCGCCCGCCTTTAACCCGACCGACATTTTTATTTACTCACACGGCTGGTGGACAACCACCGACGCGGCGTTAAAACAATACAATGTCGCCACGACCGATTTAATCTATTTCTTACGGACACAGAATCACCCGTTAACTACCGGAGTAACCTCTCCCTTGTTAGTCGGAATCCATTGGCCATCAATCGTCGATGATGATCCGAGCAGCGTTCTTAACCTGCTCGAGCCTTTTACGTTTTACCAAATGCAGAAGCGAGCCGACGACATCGGCGATGAAGGGCTGTATGCGATCTTGCGGCTGATCATCGAAACTCCTCGCGTAAGTAATTTAAGGATCAACCTTTTTGGCCATAGCTTCGGCTGCAAAGTGGTGTGTTCAGCATTGCAGGAACTCACTGTGCAAAAAGTTGCAGTGCCGCAGAACATTTCGTTTAATGTTGTCCTGCTTCAGGCCGCATTTACCACCGATGCTCTCGATAAGGGTGGGATCTATGAGAACGTACTCCCGGCGTTTGATCAAAGACTGCGCATGTTAATTACGAGATCGGATCTCGATCTCGCACTGAAGAATGATTTTCCGAAAGCTCAGAAATTGGATTTGTTTCACAAAGGAGCGATCACGGCGCTTGGTTTCACGGGCCCGACCAGCGCCACGATTGGAGCTTTTGTAGATAATTTACCAATTTCCGTCGATCACGGCTCCCAGTTTTTCGGTAAAAAGCCTGCTCCACCGGTAGGTCCGGTCATCGTCACGGCCGACTTAACACCTGTTCATCAAGCGAACACGACTTTCCAAGGCGGGCAAGGAGGACATCACACGGATATCTTTCTACCGGAGATTTATGATTTGATGTGTTGGTTCCTATTCTGAGCCGTCGGCGGGCGAAAGGCCACGTAGGAACGGTACCGATAAGCGATTCAATATCTAACAAGCAGCTGCGACATTGCAGTCCGGCGCGGCTGCCAATCTAATGTCACTTTAGCGACACTTTAAACGTGTCATACGGTTGCAACGTCTTCGTTGGAACCGGTTGACCCGCCTCTGGATCGTCCACCGCGATGTAACTTCCTAAAATCTGATCTTTACGCACGTCTATGATGAGGTAGCCGTGCTGGAAATCGTTAAATTTCTCTAGGGTCTCCGGTTCATTGGGAAACTTATATGGCACACCATTAGGGTCGAATGCACGGCGATCCAAGGCATGGAGCTTGTGGTTGTAACCACCGGCACCCGCGACAATGGTGACAACTGGTTTGCCGGCGATGTTACCGGTGAACCGTTGATAGTTATGTACGTGACCTGTAAGGATAAGATCGGGAATCCGTTTCGCGGCTTTCGCGGCTTCTTCGACCGTGGATTTGAGGTATTGGCTGCCGGGGTGGTGTCCGTACGCCGAATAGATCGGGTGATGAAGTGCCAAGATCAAGGCGCGATCAGCGGGCGCACTAGCCAGCTCCTGCTCAAACCAACTTAGCTGATCTTGACCTAAACGGCCGCCTTCTGGGACATTGGTGTAGAGTCCGACTATCGTCGCGAGCGGGGTTTCAAGCGTCCAAAATACGTTCGGTTGCGTCATGGCGTCCCGCGGAGCGTCGTCGGCTTCGGGCAGATGAACCACTGCCTGCGAGCAGAAATTTCTGACGAAACCCTTCAGCGAATCCGACGGCTGGTTGTATTGGTCGTGGGGATCGACGTCTCCATCATGATTCCCAGGGATCGCTACAATGGGCCCCGGATAATGCAAGTAGGGTTCGTAGAACTCCCAATAGTAATTCGCGATCTCACCGTCGTAATAGACGACATCGCCCAAGTGGTAGAAAAAAGATGGAACACCGGCGTCGTCGTTATTGGCTGTGCAATCGAGCTCCATGTAGGTGGCAACGTGCTGTTGATAGGTAGTAGTATTTACTCCGCCAGTGTCACCAACCGTGTGGAATACGAGCCGTTTATTGTCGCCGATCTTTTTTATAGCGGCTGCAGGCAAGATTGCCGCTAAGTCCATGTGATAAGGCGGCGTTCCTGTGGGTTGTGGAAGGTCAAACCAGACGTTGCTTGCTTTTCCGCGAGGATCTTTTTCTGTCTGAAATCCGGGAGGATCCGTCGTAAAACTGCTCGGCATTCGGCTGGCGTGAAATTGTCTTCCATTCCGGCCAACTGTCGTTGCGGGAGGTTGCTTAAGTATCTTTGTTTTCTTTATTGCCGCGCTCATCGACCCAACTCTCGAGTCGGTCGAAGCGTTTGTTCAATACGTCATTCGACGTATTGCCGTGCCTTTTTATTTTCACTAATTCTGTACACTCGCCTCGAACCTATGCGCGTTATTTTCATTGAAATATTATTGATCACTCTGTTTCCGGGTTGCGCGCCTTGGAATGCACAAACCCGAATGGTCCCTCGGTCCGAACCGGTCAGACCTGGTGCCAGCGCTTATATCGAATCGCACCGACCTGACGGTCACAACTACGGTTGCTCATTTATTGAGTTTGACGGTAAAGGTGGATTCCTTGGGTTTGATCAGTTTAGCCACGCTTTGGCAGTACTGAGTCAGCGCAAAGAGCAGTCCAACGTTCTTCTGGTTATTTACTGCCACGGTTGGAATAACAATGCGCAATCTGGTGATGTCTTACGATTTGTCAGTTTTCTGCGACGCCTCTCGGACTCCAGTTCCATTCAGTCGGAAACGCTACGAGTTGAGGGTGTCTACCTTGGGTGGCGCGGTTCCCAATACCTGCCGGCTGTGTCCAAATCTGATGAAGCCACTGACCCTAAGTTGAATACAGATTTCGGGGGAGATCTAATTGATCATCAATGGAACGACTCTGATCTCGGCGATACCATTCTTTCGCCAGCAAGATATCTCAGCTACTGGTCGATTAAAGACCGAGCAGAGTTTCATGTTTCTCGAGTGCCGCTCGCTAGAGCAGTATTCAGCCTCGCTTTCACTCTAAAGAGTCCGACCGAACTAGGGAAGCATCGGCACCATCGAGTATTTGTCATCGGTCACTCGTTCGGAGCCCTGTTGTTGGAACAAGCGATCGGGCAAGCCAGCGTAGGCCTCATCACTTCGGAATGGAACCAGAAACAGAACCGGGACGCCCGCTGGCCGTTCGATCTCATCGTTTTTCTCAATTCTGCAGCGCCATCGCTTTATGCTAAGCAGTTAGGCGAATTCCTCGAGGACGATCACAAGACGTCAGCTCGTCCGAGAATCATTTCGATCACGTCGACGGGCGACTGGGCAACCGGAATTGTGCACCCGCTGGGTAACTGGGCGAAACGATTCGCCCCAGATCTGCAGCGCGAATATCATCCGTACGGCAAGACCGGACCAACTGTAGCCGCTTGGAAATACTATGATTTAACCCCCGGACACAATCCGTATCTGATCAATCACGTTGTAGAACCGATCGCCGGAATTCCGGTTACGGATTTGAACGGGGAAGACCAAATATTTTCGCAAAACCTCCGGTCCGACAATCCTACCGACACCTTCTACACGCAGCGACCCGGCGAGAAAAGCCAAGCTTGGAGGATTCGCGATCTGACGGAAAGGCACCCAAAGACCGAAGAGGCCGCGGCCCGGAGGCAGTACGCATCAAATTATTGGATTGTCACTGTCCCTCCCGAAATTATTAAGGACCACACCGATATCTGGTCCAATCCCCCGATGGAGATGCTGGCCGGCATCTACCGAATTTCCGAACAGCTTTCGCACCAGTCTCCCGAGCCAAAAGCTTATTTCAAGCGCACAGACTAAGAATAAACCCGGCCAAAGAATTGGGCCAAAAGATGCTTCTCATTTGCCCAGCTTAATCGGTTGTAGAACCACTGTTCCTCCATCAGACAGAAGGCCCTGCCAGGTTGCGCCCTGTGGCGATCCCAGGTTATTTGGAGTCGCGCTGGCAATCGCAAGGGATGCGAGTGGCTGTCGAAACATCAAAGTGCGATTCCAGTAGATCTCGAGAAACAGTGTACTACTAGCGTCGGGAGGCAAAGATGCTTCCAAACTGAAAGCGCCTTTACCATCAGTAAAAACCGGGGCGGATCGTCCAAGCTCCGAAACCACCGATAAAAGGCACCCGGGGAGTGACTGCCCGGACGAGTTCGTGATAGTTCCACTCAACGTCAGTACTTGCATCCCCGCCGCATCGGTCGACCCGATGGCTCCAAATCCCAATCCCAATGCCAGACCAACGCTTATAATTACGCGCAAACGATTGTTCATTGTGCCTTAAGGGGTGGCAGCGCCTTGCTCAGTTCTGCTACTTGCGCCGGGTTCACTACCAACTTCGGTCCCGGAGTTGCAGAGGGACTAGTTAACGCCTTCAACTCGAATTTCACTGGCCATTCCTTCTCCCTACTCGGATACAGAGGAAACTTTTGTGGCTCCTCACCGCCTTTAGCGAACTCCAGCACCACCAGGTTCACATCTTCCGGCACTTCCTGTTCGAATTGGCCCGAGTTATCCGGATAAACGATTCCCATAACTCCAGTGTATGCCACCGTGTAGTCCTTGGCGTCGGGATCAGTCAAAATGCCACTCACCATCCTTCTCTGACCTTTGCCATACTGCAGGGCTAGCCAGAAACAACCGACTGCCACCAGGAAGAGCGCAATCGTTGGATATTGGCTCTTGATCTTGATCCGGCCAATCTCGACTGCTAACGCGTCCCCTGCGGTTCCGTCCGTTGGCTCTTTTCCCTCCTGAGCTTTCTCGTGAATTGCCTGAAGAGTAATCCGGCCCTGGTAAAGCAAAACCAGGGAACCAATCATCAGAATAATGCCGCCTGATGCAGCGATAATTGCTATGACATTCTCGATCATGAAGAGTACCGGTGCTGACTGCGGCTCTCGGGGGTAACCGCAGGAATTTTCTTGCCGAGTCCAGAAGGATAGTAACGCTCATCGCCGTTGCAGTGCAATGCGTCCGGAGTGGTTCTATTGTCCATTCCTCTCAACTCGTGAAGTAGCGTAACGCGCGTAAACTCGGCAGAAAGAAATACGCGCCGCCTCGAACCGTTACGAACTGCGGAAGTCCCGAAACCTGGCACCCTAAACGGTCGTCTTTCTGTCGGGTGAAATTGTCGGCGCCCGGGTGACCCGAAGTTGTCTGGCGATTGCCGAGCAGGGGATCATTCTCTCCGGTTAAGCCGGAGAACTTGGTGTTCATAACCCACGCGTTTTGTAAGAACTCGAATTGCCGGGAGATATTTGCGTTGAGACAGACAAACCGAAGTCCCCGTTCCGGATCATTCGGCGGCGCTGGTGACAGGGCGTCCGACGGCGACAGGCCGGGCCCATATTCCCGGCCCCGTCGCAGAATACGATGAAAGCGAACTGAGGAGATGAGATCGTCGCGGAATCCTCTTGGGCCGAAGCCTGCCATTGCCAGTAGGCGTGCAAGCCCGGTCGGGTGGCCAGGATAGTCGGCATTGCGAGGATTCGCTCGGCGGATATGCGCACCGAAAGGACAGCCAGCACCCGTCGGATCTTGATCGAATGTGAATTGATTCTGATGAATTTGATCCGGTTGGGATCCAATCCCGGGAATTTCTTCATTCTGGATCGGTACCAGCGGATCGCCTGTTCTCGTCCGGCCGACGAACGTCGCGGCAAACTGGTCGATTTCCGCGGAACCCCCGTGGGCTTGCCGGCTCATGAACTGCCAGAAACTCCGTACGTCTTGCCGTAAATCGCGCATCACAAGGTAGGTTCCGTTTCGACCGACGTCCTTTTTTCCCGGCGCATCTTCCGCAGGAAGCAATCCCGCGCTCTTGGCATTGGCATCGATCAACGGCCGATCCGTGTACTTGTCGTACTCGTTGCGATAGCCGAGCAAAAACTCACCAAGCGCCACCATGTTGGTGTAATAGATTTGTCCGCCTGCCACATCGCGTTCCTGCGCCCAATCGATTTGCGGTTGACTGATGCCGTCGGTGAATCCGAATGGTTCGACGCCGCCAAGATCGCCGGTGTCAAGGGACCGCAGCACGTCGAATGCTTCGTTCCATGCCTTCCCGGTAGAGGTCGCAACGAAAGTATCGAGGCGCCCCGGCTCCGTAAAGAACATGACAACAAGATGCGGCACGCTGCCAGAATTGCCCCATGCCCACTGCGAGGGAGCGCTGTTTCCCTCGTCGCCCAGCCGGCGCGAACGGTTCTCTTCCGCCATCCCCGCTAGGAATTCGGAGGAAAAATCAGAGAGGACGGTATCGGCTACACCGAGCGCTTTGAGACCGGCTGCCGTGAAAGCGACCTGCATCGCGGTCGCGGGCGGAGGATCCACCGCGACGGCGGTAGTGACTGGTGCGACGCGTAACCAGGATCGCGCAGCCCCAACATCCCTTATGCGTACTAGGACGTAAGAGGCTTCGGTCATCCGCTTGTAACCGAAGCGGACCAGACCTTGCACGTCGCTGTAATCGATTTGGCTTTGCGTCATAGAAGGGCAACCCATTCGCGTGCCTCTTGATCGCTCATCGACAAGGACTCCAATCCCTGCCGGATGCGGGTATTCCTCTCTAGATCAACTGCCGTCAAACCCGGACAGGCGTTATACCACACTTGGGTTGGTAGTTGGTGACGGCGCAGGTATTCCTTGAACTTTCGTTCGTCTGAACAGCCATCCTTAATCAGGAAGTTGGTTCGGGGATAACCGATCCCGTTACTGAAAATAAGATTTAGTCCGAAGCCCACTTTGTTGATGAAATCGTCCATGTAAGCCTCCAGACTGCCGTCATAATTACTGAAGAACACAACCCGTTTTCTGCCGTCGAGAAACACCCAGCGCGCGAAATGGATTGTGCGCACACGGGCCAATCGGCCTCGAATGAAGAGATGCCGCGCGGCCCAATGGATGACCAAGAGAGCCAAGATCGTGATCAAAAGGCGCACGATGCCGGGTTTTAAGCTTCCCATGGCGGTGAACTGATTGGTGACATCGTGATCTTCCAAAAGCGCGAGAGCATTGGAATACGCTTCGTCTACCCGGGGACACAGCTCGGGATCCGTTCTCTCCAGGGTGCGCAGCCGAATCAGAACGATGAGCCCAATCGGAACAAGAATCGGCAACGCCAGTAAGAACAGTAATGGAACGCCAATCAGATGCAGAAAATTACTGACCCACCATCCAAGCGGGGTTGGGTCCTCGGGAGTAAGGGTAAGACGCCCTGAGGATGTCTCCGTTTGGAGGAACCGCCGCAGGTGTGCATGAATCTCTTGCGACCGTAAGCCGGTGAGAGTTGCTGCAGCGCCCTCGATGTAGTCTTCGAGTGCTTCACGCAACCGCGCTTCTTCCCGAATGCAGCGGACGGTTCGCCCCCGCCAGTTCACGTAACTGGCAGCGGAAGGAGTACTGTGCTGCTTCATCCAGGCGACGAGATCGGTGTCGGATGTGAATCCTTCGCAACACCAAAAAATCGAGCGTAATCCGTTTGGCGCGAGTCTCGCCAGTTCTTCCAGTAAGGTATCTCTATCCCCGTCGACATCGCCGAGAAAGGCGAGATAAAGCGGATAGATAACCGGGGGTAGATGGTAAGCGCGGATATCGTCGATCGTTTTATCGTCGACGATGATCAATCGCGCGAAGTGCAGCTTGTCGAATTGTTCGAACGGTATCAGCGAGTTGTTTGGATTCACGCGTCCGGCCGCGTGATTCATGGAAGCGAGGAGCTGGCGAAGCGATGTCTCCCGCTCCGGATCGATCGGCGCCAGGATCATGAAACTTGCTTGCGGAGTCATGACCTATTACTCAAAGACCTCGTCGCCCGTCGGTTCGTAATGCGGCACGGCATTCATCGTATGCCGCAGCTTCGAAAGTGTCTCATACATCCGCCGCCGAGCGCGGCTCTGATTTCCCAGCGGGCGATGCTCGGCGATACAATGCCAGGGATTATAAGAGAGCTGTTTGGCGAAGTTCATCTGCGCCGGAGAGTTGAACTTCTGCCGTGGTAAGCGAAGCGTGGCGATTGATATCCGAGGTGAAAGTCTCTCGGGCCAGAGCACGGCGTTGTTCTCGATCGGCATTAACTGCGGATCCGTTTGCAGTTGCAACCGGATGTCGAACTCAACATCTCCCCGGTCAAGTGCACTGACCATGGCATCGCGCAGATAGTCATCAGGCGGGCGGAAAGGAAGCCGTGGAATCGGTGTCCGTTCCTTCGATTTAGGCCACACTGAGTACTGGATCGCTTGCCCTTCTCCGAGAAGATAGGGGACACAACTGAAATAGGGAGCTTCAAACGGACTGCTCTGGGTTTTGACCCAGAGCGATTGCATGATCATATCCAGGATATGCGGCCGCTGGAAGTTAAGGAAATAGAACATCTGCGCATTCTTCAGACTCTCGATCTGCAACTGCGCATTGGCCCTAGTATCCGGTGTCACGAAGGTCGGCGTTGAAACACCGAACATGTCCAGCGTGAATTTCTCCTCATCCATTAACTTCGGCCCGGGCACGCCCATCAGCTTGATACTGATGCTCATGAAGCCGACATCATCGATATCCGGCGTGATGTAAGGACCGGGTCCGGAAAAACGCACCCAGGCAACGTAAGTGTGCGGCTGCGCGTAGATGCCTCGCCGCAATTTCTCGGGCAGATTGTCGTGAACGATAAATTCTCCGCGTACGATGCCATGCGTCTTAGTGTTTCCGCCTCGCTCGAACCCTCCAGGCTTCCATAGTCCCCGCATTTGCTTCTCAAAGGACGAGATGATCGAGTCGAGGAACGCCTCTTCATCAGGAAACAGCTTTTCCTCGGCGATCTTCAACCCCTGGTTTGGCCGTTGCAGGTTGATCAAGGCGGTGACGAAACTCGCGATCGGATCGCGAAGCACGGCGTCGAAAGCCGGGCGCACCAGCGGATCAAACCGGCGCTCCACCTGCAAAAGGAAGGTAAATGTGTCACTCAGCCAATTCAAAAACGCCGACCCGGTATTAGCGCGCGGCTGCGGGCGGCTAGCGTTTGAATTTGATGCTGACATGGACTCCGGGTTCATGCGGAGAACCGGTCCCCGATAGTGAGCTTTCGATAGACTATTTTTGAAAATCCAATGCGAAATCGATCAAGCGTTTCTTGTCCCAATAAACCTTGCCAAGAAATGTCCCCGGCGCGATGGCCCGAATTTCATCCCGAATCCAATGTGCGAGAAGCGACGTCTCGGAATAATCGAGGACGATACATTCCTTATTATCCAACCAACTCGGCGCCTTGTAGACTTTCGCAATGATCGCGCGAAGGCCGAACGGCAGGATCTCGTTTCGCAACAACCCGTTCTGCGAATCGAAGATTTTGCCTTGCCAAGCGAAGTGGTTAATGAACTCGGCGATGTCCTCGGTATAAGTGGTGCCGGGAGCAATAATGGCGGTACCCTTGCCTTCGCCGTTAGGAATGTCGCCCGTAGGGCTATTAGTGAAGAGTTCGTCAAGCTGAGCCTGTGACATTTTCAGGAGATCTGGAACGGTTATAGCCATGATTGCTCCGGTCTTTGACTTTTGAGGTTCTATCCGATCAAGGGAGAGGAAGTTAGAGCGTCTTCAGAAATTCGATCAGTGCCAATTTGTCGGCGTCGGGGAGCCCGGTGCCGAAGTAGTGACCACGGTCCTCGACCAAGTCAGGGCATTTACTGATTTTAAACAATGCCGGCCCAAGCTCGGTTTTCAGGACCTCCGCCGCCGCGTCTGGATCGAGATTCTTGAGTTTGATTTCGGCGAGCGTTTTCTTGAGCTTCAGACAGACGTCCACGAGCTGTTTTGGATCTGTCTCGGGATCGATATTGGCGAGCAGGTTAATTGGTGTGCCCTTGGGTATCATCCCGATGCGAAAATAACCGTCCGAATCGAGAAACGGCTTTAGTAGAGTTCGCAACGGTTCAGGAAGCGCCGCCGCCTGTATTTGCAAGCTGCATTCACGCGTCGTGCGCCAAATCGAATCCTTGCCCAGGCGTTTGTCCGGCCAGAGAAGTTTGGTAATCGCGTCATTAAATGCATCTATTCGTCCGGCGACTGAAGGGTCACCGGTAAATTTGCCAAGCGTGTTGTTGTGCAGCAGCGGCGCGGACGACCAGACGCTGATCAAGGACGCCGTCCGGTAATATCCAGGGCCTCCTCCCTGCATTTTGAAGTCCTCGTCGGCGTTACTGTATGGATTCCAGACCTTGATTGTCCCGACAGATGGCAAATTCTTGTAGGTCTCCGAAGAGAAGTTTGCCCATATGTGTCCGCGCATGGCATTCGTACCGCAAGCACGCGCAGCATTTGTCTGGATCTTGGTAATCGGATACCGGCGATCATCCGAAAAGAAGTTATTTTCGCGAAAATCCGGCTTTAGCACTTCTTTTCTGAACCACGCGGTTTCATCCTCGCCGGCTGGCGGTCGCTTGCTTGAGTGGCAGGTGGCGCAATTCTCAGCGAAGACAACCTTACCACGTGTCATCACTCCTTGATCCTGAGTGATGAAAGCTTGCCACCCGGGAGCATCCTCGAGACGGTAGGACTGCAGCCGCGCAAAAAACTTACCGACGTTCACAAATTTCTGCTGGGTAGCCAGCCAATAAACTGAATATTTCTGCGCGGTCGCGATTTCGAACGGCTTCTGTGGGGTCAACCCAATCAGCACATTGTGTTGTTGCAAGAAGTGCTGCGAGTAGCTGCCGATGTTGACATAAACGCGCAGCGTCGCACCTACGACACCGACTGAGTCAGCGCCATCTTTCAAAACGTGGGGTACCGGCATGTTGACGGAGTCGGCACCATTCTTGACCGCATCTCGGATAATCGGCAACAGCAGCGTTTGGCCCGTCAGTGTCTCCTCTTGTCCCTCCCGCACACGTTCGCCGAGCAGAAAGATCGGGTTGATCGCGTTTGGATTATTGATGTTGTCTGTCGCGATTCTGGACGTATCCGAAGTCCCGGGCGGCTGGGCTTTCAACATCTCCCAGAAGAACCCTCCTTCTTTGACGTTGTGGGCAAAAACTGGACCCTCCCGGATGTATTGGTTGCCGATGGCAGATGCGAGGTTATCCCATTTGGGGTTCTCCGGATCATCCGGCGGATTACATGGGTTAAACGCGATGTGGCATGAACCGCACGAGATCCCGACTCGATAGGGACGGATTAGCTTCGGATCAACCGCGTAGTTGGGATCGTTGTAGTAGCGGTCGGCATCCCAATTTTTTACCGCTTCACCCTTGAAATCCGGATTCTCAAAGATGCGGAAACCCATGATCCCACTCGAATGTCCATACACTTTTGGATCGATTGCCGGCGGTTCCGCGTCTACAGCCTCGTCGATCCAGAGTCCATATTGATCCGGCTTGCCCGCCTGTTTATACCCCGGCTCATTGATAAGTCCCATCTGCTTAAACCGGGTTGAGCGCCCTCGTGAGTCAATAGTTTTCAGGAGGTCGATCAGGCCGTAACTTTCGCGCGACATCCGTTCCCAGAATTGCTCGGTCCCTGCGCACCAAAGATTCCAGGTATTGCGTCCTTTGATTTCATCCGGTGAAAGCGCAATCCCGCCGTCCATCGGTTTGAATACGTCCTCCGCGATCTCTGGAAGATCTTCTGGTTTGCGCCCGCCGGCATCGTCTACCAGCGACGGGTTCGGGCTATTATTGCAGCTACCTAAGCCGATGCTGACTAACAGAGTTAGGCCCGCGTGGCTAACCAGCGCCCATTTCATCTTAAGAAACCTCCGAAACAATTCGACTTTGCAACCTTCAGCTTCAAGAGACCAAATTTGGTATCTGCTGAAGAAGGCAAATATAACCAGAACGGTCAGAAGCGATATACGTAGTTCGGCGTATTTCAGTTCATGCGACAAACAGCTACAAACAAGAGCTTGGCCAACTGGTTTGCGACATCAAATCGAGTCGTAAAGGGAGTGCCTATCCAATGAGGATTTAGATGTGGCCGCTATGACCTGATCGACATGAAAGACAAGATCAAGAATGTTTCCCCGGACGTACTCGATCCACGGGATCGGAGTTATGCCCCGACGCTGCATGCCCTATTAAAGTCCTACGGTAGACCCTCTAGCCGAACGGTGACCGGTCGCCAGACAATGGATCAGGGTAAGTCCGAAGCCTGCACCGGCTTCGCTCTCGCCGCGATGATACATGCTCTACGAACCGGTCAACCTCGCTCACGTTCGGCTGCCTCCGCTTCCGTAGCGCCAGTCTCACCTTGGATGATTTACTATTTTGCGCGTCGGTACGCGGACACCGCTTCCGCAGGTGTGACCGCGCGCAACGCAATGAAGGCATGGTTTAAGTATGGAGTTTGCCATCTTTCGTTCTGGGAATGTTGGCTCGATCTGGATAAGATCGTTCCGCGCTGAAGGTTCGTACCATTCATAGCGAGTTGAGGATCTAACTGAAAACCGTCGAGTTTGAAATGAGCTCCCCTGCAAGGCGACCTACGATAAGCATTCCAACTAGATCCGACGTTAAGTCGAAGCCGAGTTCCGACGACTTAAAAGTCACCCGGTTGGTGATCGCAGTGCATGGAATCGGGAACCAATTCCGGTATTCAACTATTCAAGCGGTTACGAATCGATTCGCTTCGTATTGTCAGAGGCCGATCACCCAACCCCTTGGGGCCTTCCACCCGAACAAGGTAATCCTAAAACCGGATTCGCCAGAGCTTGGCGCCTATCTCTTTGAGCCCCCGCCGAGTTTCGCGAAAGAATTTGAGGGGTTGGGATTTGCAAAAGCGTTCTGGGCAGATATTCCTGAAATCGCGGCGGCTACGAAAAACACTACCGAAGAAACGAAAGCTTGGGCGCAGACGGTCGTGGAGAGAGTGCGTATGCTGGACCAGAGCAGCTCTAACCAGCCCGACCTGATCGACTATAAGAAGGCGAGCGCCGTGGTGGAGGAGATGATCGGTACTATTAAGGTATTGGAGAGCCTTCTTTTTATTGCGAGCAAGGCCGGCCTGTTTGAGTTCAGTCTGGGACAACTGCTGACGGACTTTGTTGGGTGCGTTCAAATTGTGGCCGACTTCAAAGACTACGGCGGAAACGTTTTCGATCGTTTTGGCGCAACCATGAGGAATTTGGCTCGGCGGATGCCCAACTTAAAAGAAATCTATATCGTCGCCCACAGCGAGGGAACCGTTGTCTCATTCAAAGGTCTTCTAACAGCCCTGGCCGGCGCGCGAAATCCGGATAACGAATGGGTGGATCTAGTCACAGGCTATATGACGATCGGATCACCCCTAAACAAGCACATCGTGATGTGGCCAAAGCTGTGGCAAGGCCTCCGGCCTGCCCCGGGTAGAACCCGGCTAGATGCTATCCGTTGGCGTAACTACTATGACTATGGGGACCCCGTCGGTTTCGATCTCGAGATCACGCGCGAGTGGATGGTGGAGAATGGGTGGCTGTCGAAAGACGGAACGGGGCTTTTCCAATTCGGTGACGCCTATGATTACGGATTTACGCGTTGTCTTTTTCCGGGAAAAGCTCACAATGACTATTGGAACGACGAGGGAGTATTCGGACACTTTATCGGCGAAGTGGTCCTAAAGAAAGACGGGGTAGCAAAGCCGGCAACGATTTGGTGGAAGGTTCTTGTAAGCCACTTTTTGCCATATGTCCTTTGCGCGGGCATGCTCGCGAGCGGTGTCTATATGTTATATCGGACGTTGGTTTCAGTCTTTTTTAAGGAGATATCTGTACCCGTACTGGGAGACGTCTTGGGAATTAGCTGTCTGTTAGCCGGAGCGACCGTGCTCAGCAGGATGCCTCGACTTGAGAAATTCAAAATCTGGCCGAGCGGACTCATCTGGTTGTCGGTTTTCGTGGCGGGCCTTCTTGGATATTTATTCTCTGTATCCGGTGGTACGCAGGAACTTCTAAGCTCGGCGTTCTGGATTCCCAACGGCGTCATTTGGTTTTTTCTGGCCGCTAGCTTGGTGTCGGCGCTGTTGAGTAAATTGAGACCGCGATGGGGGATGGTTCCCTTGATTGTTCTGGGAGGAGTTGCAGCACTCCTCATTCTTTTGAAAATGCTCCCGCGGAATTCAGCAGCTCTGGATCAATCGCTTTGGGCGTTGGTGCTAGCAAATGCCGGTTTTCTTTACCTGTGGTGGCTCTCTGCCTTGCTCTTCGATCTAGTTTACATCTGGCATCAATTCATCCGCTCTTACCGGACTACTGCTATACTGCGTAATCTTCGTGCCGAGGCGCCAAGCCATCTCAAAGCCTGAAGGAATAAGGATGAAAGTTGAGTGATGATGCGGAGATGATCTCCGGTGTCGAGTGGTTTGTTAGCCGGTCGACAGGCTTATGAGTGACCAAGATACAATAAAACAAGCGTACGCGGATGCACTGAATACACTATACGGCGGGTTATTTGATGCGTTCGTGGCGGCTCAGCAGGATCAAAACGCGCAAAACGAGGCTAAGCAACGGTTCAGCTCCGGTTTGGCTTTGGCGCGAAAGGCTCGAGACGCAGCATTGGCGCTGCTCTAGTGCCCGCCTTACCGACATAGCGGGTGGGAATCTAGATCGGCAACTTTAAAGCCTTTTCGGTTCACCGTTTTAGCCGAAACAGACTCAAAAACCGTTAACAGCGACTAAGCTTCAGAAAGGGATCCACGAGCTTCACATCACATTTAAGTCGTGACCCTGTTTCTCTCTCCCTCCGAACGGCTAGATTACCTATGGTTTCTTGCCTATGGGCTAGACGATCAGATTCCTAACCATCCTCCCAAGGCGGATCCAAGGACAGTGTGTTGAGCAAGGCGCGCAAGAGCCGGTAAAGAATTGTTTGTCTCGCTATGTAGTCGGGTCGTGCAACCTAAGAAGGCAATTCATTCCGTGTGCCTTATTGACGCCGGACCCCCATGTTCTCTTATCCAAAGACACCACGGACGCGAAGGTTGGTAGTCGAAGGCTGTTCTAAGTATGGCGCTGTCCTCATTGAGGACGGATGACATGCAGGGGTTGTAGGACCGTCACCCGAGGGGCTGCTTTTCTCAGCGACTAACACGAGCAGAATTGATATTCTGTCGAGCCGAATGAAAACGAGTCTTCTACTTCTTTTCGGTCTGGCCGTGTTAACGGTTCGGCTGCAAGCCCAAATCCCGGATGCATGGACGCAGGAAAAGCTGAAGAAGCTTTATGGAGGCGAAGTGACCATTGCTTCTAGCAATGGGCATATCAAAAGCCTTTCATTTGTGAAACGAAACCCGGAATCGTTTCATGGTGGCGAATGTTTTGTCCTGATCATTATGGTCCTGCGCGGTCCCGGGGCGCCGATGTTGAAAGGTGACGATGCCGATATCGTGGTGACCAGCAAGGGTGACACCACGATCTGGACAGATAAGCTAACGGGCTATTCTGTCGATGATGCCGGAGCCGATTTCGGATATTCCGCTAAGCTTAAGGGTGTGGTGCGAGTAACGGCTAAATTGGTTGAAGGCAAAAACGACAGCAGGTTCGTACTGACGGACATGAAGGAGAAGTAATAGCCGCAAAAGAGCGCAAAATACGCAAAAAAGAGCGATGTGGCTTTCCACCGCACCTCAACGCAGCGCCAACCGGCCTGAAGGCCAAGCCGCTCGATATGGAGCCGGTGCAACGGGTCGAGCAGCTCTGAAACTCTTAGACTGGCATTTGCGGTTTTATTTTTTGCGTTCTTTGCGTTCTTTTGCGGCTATTCAAGTCTGTATGTCTTCGTGTCCGAACTATTTAGCTCGCCTGCGCAATGTCTTAGCCAGTACCACGATACTTCTCGCGAAAATGAATACGAGAGCGGCGGCCAACACCAACCACCAAAAAATGGGCTTCAATGAAATGTTTAAGTTATGAAAGAGCGCATAGAAGAAGCCAATCCCGCATCCGGTTAGGACCGCGTTTCGTAGCTTTTCGAGTGTTGAGAATTCTTCTTGTCGTGTCGCGACCGCAGGTTTTGCATTGGCGGAGGCTGTCGGAGCTTCGGCTTTTCCTTCGAGCCCAGTGTCAGATTTTGCGGTGTTATCGGGTGTTGACATACGGCCTATCTGTTAGGTGTAAATCGCTCTGATTTGATGCTTCTTGTTTGGAGACATATGCATTCGCAGTGCCAACTCGGACGTCGGCAACGGATCAGACGATGTCTTCGAGGAGAAACGGCCGCGAGGAGTGGCCGCCTTGATTCGTACTGTGAATCAATGGCGTCTCGCTGTTGGGACAACGCATGTCGAAAACGGGCCGAGCGTTACGCGAGTTACGAGCCTACTACGCTCGACCAACGGATTGAGAGACCACGCTCATTTTATGGTTTAGCTCATATCCTGGGTCACTCCCGGGAGACGCCTCCCAGTTCGATCGACAGATCTGCCAACGTATCCCGCGGTCGCGGGACGGCTCCCCTCCAGAAAATCCCGCCCGGCATACCGTCGGTTTTTTTTGCGTTTTTTGCGCTTTTTTGCGGCTATTCCTGTCTGTATATCTGGAGGCTGCAAAATGAAATTCCCCGGATACGGTCTTGCCCTTGCCATCGCTCTCGCCTTTTGCTGGTCCTCAGCGGAAGCGGCATCTCAACCTACGCCAGCGGGAGTTGATTCAGCTAAGAAACTGTTCCAAGCCGGCAAATTTCCTGAAGCTGCCGAAGTGTACTCACGAATCCTGGCGCATAACTCCCAGGATTACTCGGCGATGGTTCAGTTGGGCCGTATCGCGCTGCTTTCAAATCGGCTTACCGATGCGCAGAAGTGGTTCCAAAAAGCTTTAGCCTTGCAGCCGGGAGACACCGATACCAAGGTCATGTTGGCCGAAGCGTTCTATCGCGATAACGAGTTCGGAAAGGCCGCGGACGCATTGGACGGTATCGACGTTAGCACTAACCAACTGATCATTTCGCAGTATCCCACCTTGAATACCGCGAAGCTGGCTAGCTTCAAGGGCCAGACCCCTTACGAAGTGCATGGAAACGGGGAGATTACGCGTTTGAAATTCGTTAAGTTTGATGTCCTACCGGTGGTAAAGGTACGAATAAACGATGGAGAAGAAGTCACTTTCTTTATCGATACCGGAAATTCTGAGGTTGCACTCGATACCGATTTCGCCCGGGAGATTGGCGCACAACTTTTCGGGGAGGTGCAAGGTACCTTTTCCGGCGGTGAACATGCTGAGGTTCAGAATGGGCGGACCGACTCAATCACAGTGGGTGACTGGACCGTTAAGAACCTGCCTATCATCGTGCTTCCGTTACGCCAGCTCTCCGCAGGTCTTGGCGTGAAACGCATCGATGGCTGCATCGGGACAAATCTGCTCTACCATTTTCTAGCGACCATGGACTATCGCAATGGCGAACTGGTGCTCCGCCGGAAAACCGCCCAAGGAAACAAATTGTTTGCGGCGAACTCATCAGGCAAGCCTAACGTGGTACCTTTCTGGATCGCGGGCGATCATTTCATGGTAGGTTGGGGTCGCGTAGAAACGATTCCGCCGGCGCTTCTTTTCGTAGACACAGGTCTGGCTGGTGCCGGAGTTAAATTGGCGGAATCGGTTATCAAACAAGCCAAGATTACGCTCGAGCAAAACAAAGCGACCCAAGGGGCTGGCGGAGGCGGCCAGCTTACTACGGTGCCCTACGTCGTGCGGCGCCTTTCGTTCGGTAGCGTAGAAGAAAACAACGTTCCAGGTCTCTACGATGGTCCTTTCCCGTGGGAAGAACTTTTTGGCTTTCATCTCGCAGGGATGGTCGGTAACGATTTCTTCAAGCGGTATTCAGTGACCTTTGACTTTGAGAAGATGCGGATCGTTCTGCAGTAGTTAGGAATAAAAATCTCACGCAAAGACGCAAAGGCGCAAAGGGTAGAGGAGGTGTGAAAGGTGATTAGTGATTAGTGATTGGTTGGCTGGCATCAAGCCCCCCCGCTAGAAGTGGCCTCTACTAGCAACCGAGAAGTGGCTCTTTACTCAATACCACTCTCGCTATTCAATCCCTTCTCGTGACAACAAGGATCAGCGACCAAAGCCGGCTCGCCAAACCGGGTGGGGCAGATTTCGACTTCCTCTTTGGGACATGGCGTGTGCATCACCGCAAGCTCAAACAGCGTTTAGCCGGAGAGACTGACTGGATTCAATTCGAGGGTGAAGTGATCTGCTGGCCGGTCCTCGGCGGCCTGGGCAACATCGATGACAACCTGCTGGACGATCCCTCCGGAGCCTATCGCGCGATGAGCCTGCGTTGCTACGATTTCCAGGCTGGTCGCTGGTCGATCTGGTGGGTGGATGCGCGCACTATGCGGCTAGAGCCACCGGTTCACGGAGGATTCGAGGATGGGATCGGCACCTTCCACGGTGACGATACTTTTGCGGGCAAGCCAATCCGTGTGCGCTTTCTCTGGTCCGACATCACGCCGGATTCGGCCCGCTGGGAACAGGCGTTCTCCGATGACGGCGGCGTGAACTGGGAAACCAATTGGATCATGATTTTTACACGCCAGGATCCGAAAAAATGATGAGCACTTGCCCCGTGGTTGAGCTGCGCCAGTACACCTTGTACGGTGGGCGGCGCGACACGCTGATCGAGTTGTTCGACCGCGAGTTCGTCATCCCGCAGGAGCGTCTCGGCCTGCGCCTCTTGGGGCAGTTCCGCGATCTAGACGATTCAGACCGCTTCGTCTGGCTGCGAGGATTCGCATCCTGGGAAGAGCGACCGCAGGCGCTCGGCGCATTTTACACGAGCGAGGCGTGGAAAGCGCACCGCGAAGCAGCCAACGCCACGATGGTCGATTCTGACAATGTGTTGCTGCTGTGTCCGGCGCGAACCAACTCTGGGTTTGCCGGCGCCGAGCGGGACCAGCGCGCGACCGGCATAGTCACGGCGTCCATTTTTTACCTTGGTAAAACGCCTGCGGAGGCGTTCGCGGCCTATTTCGCGGAAACTATGCGTCCGCGGCTCGAATCGCTCGGTGCGAGTGTGCTGGCCGAGTTGGTGACCGAGACACGCCCGAACAATTTCCCGGCGCTGCCGGTGCGTGACCAAGACGCGGCGTTCGTCTGGTTCGGTCGCTTCAACGGCGAGGAGGCACAACAGGCGTTTTCTGAACGGCTGCAGCGGGAAAGTGGGTGGCGCGACGCAGCACCGCCCGAGTTGCTCCCCGCGCTCATGCGTAAACCCGAGTTTCTGCGGCTGGCGCCGACCCCACTTTCCGCCCTGCGTTGAATCCAAAGAGCAAGGATGCAAAGACAGATCTTTTGAACAGAAGTTAGCAAAGTAAGCAAAGGTAGGCGGTGCTACGAATTGAGTAGTGCAGGATTTTGTCTTACCTTGGCGTCTTGGCGTCTTTGCGTGAGGATTAGAAGATCCCCACCGATGCCATGATAAAACCCTACCTGCCAATCGTTGCTGTCGCCGCAGCTTTTCTTGCTGTGCTTAACGGCTTGCTCCTCATTCCTGCGACCAGCGCCTACACAATTCCCATCGCGGTATTAGGCCTGTTGTCGGCACTCTTTGTGTTGGCGCTTTCGCTCGCCGGCGGTCCGAAGACCGGCGCAAAACCGGCGCCGATTCCGGCCCCAGCTCCTGTGCCTGCCACGCTCCAACCTCCCGTTGTCGCTGAGAAACAGCCGGAAGCGGAAATCGTGGCTTTCTTCGCACTTCTTCAGGAGAAAGGCCGGCTGGTGGATTTCTTGATGGAAAATCTTACCGGGTTTGATGATGCACAGGTCGGGGCGGCAGCCAGAGTGATTCATCAGGGCTGTAGCGAAGTCCTGAAGGAATACTTCAAGATCACTTCTGTCTCTGAGGCAGAAGAAGGTTCCCAAGTCACTGTACCAGCCGGTTACGCCGCTGAGGAGTACCGGCTGATCGGAAAACTCGGCGGAAATCCACCCTTCACCGGCAAGCTCATCCACAAAGGCTGGAAGACAGAGTACGTGAAACTCCCGCGACTCACCAAAACCCAACGCCTTCCTCCGATCGCACCCGCAGAGGTCGAACTCTCGTAGAATCCAAAGACGAGAAGATCCGCAGATTACACAGAGCGGCGTAGCCGCAACCAAATCGTCCTCGTCCTTCGTCGTCGTCCTCGAAGGCTGCATTTGGGGTGGCTTCGATTTCGCGGACAAGCGTCAGGGCGGCTCGTTGTCCCGAAGGGCCTAGAGGGTGGTAGCGAGGTATCCCGGTAGCGGCGACTGTCCGACGAGGTCGAGGGTGTTGACAACCCAAGGCTTTAACCGAAGAGACTGAGCGCAGTTTTACTCAACGCCCAGTCGCCATCCCAGCGCTCGGATGGCGACTGCGCGTTGAGCCTGGGTTGACGC
>Ga0185299_10001863_pt1 | contig 36311 bp, 29 predicted proteins | sample PaiPotPPA55metaG_FD_128002 | JGI IMG/M metagenome (GOLD analysis project Ga0185299, IMG submission 128002) | Iron sulfur acid spring bacterial and archeal communities from Banff, Canada, to study Microbial Dark Matter (Phase II) - Paint Pots PPA... ...
TGTTCTCTCCCGGATCGAGAACGATCTTCACCGGAACGCGCTGCACGACCTTCACATAGTTGCCGGTGGCATTCTCGGGAGGCAGAAGGCTGAAACGGGCGCCGCTGGCGCCGGCGATGCTATCGACCTTGCCTTTGTAGCTTTTGCCGTTGGCATCGACTTGCACGTCGACCGGCTGTCCGACCTTCATCTCACGAAGCTGGGTTTCCTTGAAGTTGGCGGTGATCCAAACATCGTTGAGGGGGATGACCTTCAGCAGTTCCTGACCGGGGGCGACGTTTTGTCCGACCTCGACGGTGCGGTTGCTAATTACCCCCGCGACCGGAGCAACGATTTTCGTGTATTGCAGGTTCAGTTGGGCCTGATCGAGGTCGGCTTTCTTTTGCTGGGCCTGTGCCAGCGCCGACGTAGCCCGGGAGCGCGTTACCTGCATTTGTTGGGGCGCGGTCTGGGCGTTGCGCCAGTTGGCTTCGGCCTGCAGGAGTTTGTCCAGGGCTTGAGTGACCTGCGACTGGGCGGAATCGGCCAGGGCGCGAGCGGATTCGACGGCGGCGGTGCTGGCTCTGGCGGCGGCGACGGCCTGATCGTATTGCTGCAACGAGATCTCCTGTTTATCGACGAGTTGCTTGTAGCGCACCAGATCGTTCTGGGCTTTGACGTCGTTGGCTTCGGCTTGGTCGCGCTGGGCTTTGGCGGCATCGAACTGTTTTCTTGCGGCGGCGACTCCGGCTCGGGCACTGGCCGCATCGGCCTCGGTGGCTGAGACCTGGCTGTTGGTGCTGACCGAAGTGATGGGAACATTCACGCCGGCGGCGGCTGCGTTGGCCTGCGCATCCTCGAATTCGGCTTTGGCGCGGTCGTAGGCAACCTTGTAGTCGGCCGGATCGATTTCCACCAACACGGCGCCCGCCTCCACGTACTGGTTGTCGAGGACGTTCAGTCTGACTACGTGACCGGTAATGCGGGCGCTGATGGAATTGATGTGTCCATCTACCTGGGCGTCGTCGGTGGATTCGTAACTGGTGGCGTAGCGATAGACGAAAATCCCCACCACCAGCAGGACGATCACGGCGATGACGAGGGCGACGCGAAAGCCGGGACTGGCGGTGCGCGAGGGACGAGTGCGGAAGTCCCGTTCGGAGGAGGGCAATGGCTGGGTGTGGCTTTCGGACTGCGGCGGCGGAGCGGCGGGCGGAGTTTGCGTCGTCGGTTCCATAAGTTTGGGTTAGTGTTCGCCTTTCAGATATCGTTTGACTCCCTGTTCGGCGTCTCCGATGGCGCGCGCCAGTTCGATCTTGGCCAGATTATGCGCGTAGAGGCTCTGAATGTAATTCTCATGGGCGCCGGCGACGGCCTCCTGCGCCTGAACCACTTCCAGGTTGTCAGCCACGCCAGCGGTGAAGCGATCTTCCGATTGGGCGAGAGTCTGTTCCGCTAATTCGACGGAACTGCGGGCAACTTCGACCTGCTCGGCGGCAGAATTCAAGTCCAGCAATGAGGCGCGAACTTCGTAATCGATGCGGCCGCGCAGGTCGGCCAATTGAGAACGCGACTGCTTCAATTGGGCATCGGCTTCGAGAACATCGCTGTGAGTTTTTCCGCCGGCAAAGATGGGGATGGTCAGGCCTCCATTCACTTGCCAAGTTCCGTTGGATTGGCCGGGTGTCACTCCGATGTCGCCGTAGTTCGCGTTAACGTCGAGGGAAGGATAGTAGCCGGCGGTAGCAGCCCGGCGCGAAAGCTCGGCGGAACGGACTTGGGCTTGAGCGGCCTGATAGTCGGAGCGCGAAGTGTAGGCACGTTGCAAGTAAGTCTCAAGAGGCAAAGGGGTTAGCGCCTGGTAGGGGGCCTTCTCGGTCAGGAGAAATTCTTGACCGGGGGGCAGGCCGATGACCCGTGCTAAGGACAGTTTCTGTTTGGCATAATCGTTGTGCGCGGCAATGAGCTGTTGCTGGCGGGTTTGCAACTCGACTTGAGAGCGCAGCGTATCGATGGCGGGGGTCAGCCCGGCCCTCTGCTGGTCAATGGCCTTGTCGTACAAGGCCTGGGCGTTTTTGACCTGGGCGTCCGTGGTTTCTATTCGGGCGGTAGTGGCAATCGCCAACAAGTAGGCATTGCCCACTGCCAGCACTACGACCTCACGCGCGTCTTTGTAGGTGTATTGCGCCGATTTCATACTCTCGGAAGCGGCGCGTTCCTTCTCAATATCTTTGAAGTTGAAGAGGGACTGACTGAGCGAGGCGCGCGCGTCGAAATAATTGAAAGGACCAATTACGCGCGGAAGCGGAGTTGGGGAATTAAGAAGGTTGCCCTTGAGACCCAGGGCAGTGAGGCTCTGGGTCTGCACATTTTCCAGAACTCGGGCCGAGAGGTTAGGCAGGAGGTTGCTGAGTTCTTTCCATCTCTCGCCGCGGGCCGTGATGGTCTGATCACCCGAGAGCAGCAGGCCGAGGTTATTGCGGAGTCCGCGGTCGATGGCGTCCTGGAAACTTAGCTGCAAGACTTCTGGAGTGGCTTTGCCCTCCGGTTCGCTGCCGGTGAAGGGGCTCTGCGATCCGGGAAGAGAGATGGAAGGAGCGGGCGTGGGATTCTGAGCTACAGCGCCCGTGACACAGAACAGAAGTGTCAGCGCTACGGCAACAAAGCAACGATCTGTACGAGGTAAGAGACGGGGCATTTCCTGTTGTGAAAAGTCCCATTATAAAATAGAGCCTTCGGGACGACCTTTCTCTTCATAGCATAACGCCTTGTTATTGATTCGGTTAAGGCGTTTCGCGATGCAAAAACGCCCGGTCTGAGGTTGGGGGCGGGATGCTACCGAGAAGCGCGGGGCAATCACTTTCGACACTTTCCGCTGGGCAGCGCTGCTTATAGAGTGAAGGGAGATCCCCCGAAGAAAGCGCCGGGAGAACGTTCAACATATATTCGAGCCTCGTGAAAACAGTCTTAAGTGCTACAGTGCTACGACAATCCGACATATCCACTCCTGATGCCCGCCTCGACCTCAAAGCCCTCAACCCAAAAAATTGACCGCCGCCGGAGACGGCATCCGAGATACCGCGCCGATTTCCTGGTCACTGTGAGCTATCTGCTGGGGAATCACTACCAGAAGATTGAGGGACGTTGCAGGGATCTATCGGAAGCAGGAATCGGCATACTCCTGGCGGCGGAACTGAGTGCTGGCGAGGTGGCCGGCTTGAACTTTTCGCTTCCGGGATCGGCGCTCTCGTGGGAAGTGAGAGCGGTGGTCCGTTACCGCCGCGGATACCACTACGGCTTTGAATTCCTGGCCCTTACGCGCGATCACCAAGCGTCGCTGAATAGCTACTTCAACGGCCTGGAGCCTATGGACTGAAAAATCTTTGGGTGAAACCGGCTCGGCGCGCGGAGACTCGCGGACGGTTCTGAGGCGGATACTTTGAGGTACTTCCGTCATCTTGTGGAGAAGTGACGCAGGGTTCAGCCTGAAACCGAGGACTCGTTCGTTCGAACGAGAGAATCGCCATTTCAAATGAGTGACTCCAAACCTAATGGAGCAGTGGGAATGGACTGGACGGGGCTCCTGGCCGATCCGGACCTGGCACGGAACCTGGGAAAACTGCTGCAGGCCTATCGCGATGCTCCGCCAGAGGGCAGAGAAGAAGCACTGTTGGCAGCGATGCGGGAGGTCAAGAAGGAACCCTCCGCCAGTTCCTCAATCCCGGCAAGCTCACCTAAGGTGGTGCCGGGGCCGCCGGCGCAACCCTTGCCTACTCCGGCCTCTGCCACTCCTCCGTTTGAGCCGGATGTCTTCAGCCCTAACTGGGGACAGGATCGACGTCGGCATCCCAGAATTAAGTGTTTTGTGGCCGTGGAGTTGCGGGTCAATGACGCGGACGCGCCCATCTGGGGGAATCTCTCCAACACCAGCGTGGGTGGATGCCAGGTTGAGACGGCGACTCAGGTTAGCGGCGGCGCCAAAGTCGAAATCGGACTTTGGATCGCCAGCGGCAAGATTTGGGTGAAAGGCTTGGCGCTCAATGGAGTGGTTACTCGGAGCGCGCCCGCTTCCGTCACGCGCATTCGCTTCGCCGAAATGAATCCCGCCGAGAAAGAGAACCTCCGCCTGTTTCTAAAGTATGTCCAAGAGACCACAAGAGCATCGAAGAATGAGAACAGCTATCTGCAACTGCTAAAGTAGTCCATTATCGCTATTTCTTGGGTTTCGTCCATTCCTGCATTTTCTCTCGATATTTTCACAAAACCCGCGACACTACTGCGCTAGAAATTGGTACACTCCTTGCGTATCTGTAACCCTTTGCGTCCTAGGAACTCTAATACGGCTAGCCAATCGACCAACTCGGTGACGGCAGAGCCGTCCCCGGAAGGAGAGCGCATCCCATGGTAGCCAGCGAACAAGCAGTGGTGACGGCCAAGCAATTGGATACGCTGTGCATTAATACGATCCGCACCCTGGCGATCGACGCCGTGCAGCAGGCCAACAGTGGACATCCGGGCGCGCCCATGGGGCTAGCGCCGGTGACTTACTGTTTGTGGCAGGAGTTTCTGCGCTACGACCCGGAAGATCCCAAGTGGCTGAACCGTGACCGGTTCGTGCTGTCGAACGGCCATGCTTCCATGCTGCTCTACGCTATGCTTCATCTCGCGGGCGTGCGCGACGTTGGCGAGAACGGGGAGGTTCTGAAAACGCTTTCGATTCCCATGGAGCAAATCAAGCGCTTCCGGCAATTGGGAAGCAAGACTCCGGGACACCCCGAATCGTTTCTCGCGACGGGCATCGAAACCACAACGGGGCCGCTCGGGCAAGGCGTGGGAAATAGCGTGGGAATGGCGATTGCCAGCCAGTGGCTGGCCGCCAATTTTAACCGGCCCGGTTTTGAGATCTTCGATTTCAACGTCTACGCCATGTGTTCTGACGGCGACTTGATGGAAGGCATTGGGGGCGAAGCCGCGTCGCTGGCCGGGCATCTGAAGCTTTCGAATCTATGCTGGATGTATGACCACAACGGCATCACGCTGGATGGTCCCGCCGAGTGGTCGTTCAGCGAAGACGTAGCCACGCGATTTGTCGGCTACGGTTGGAATGTGACGCGCGTTGCCGACGCCAACGATCTGGAAATGCTGGCGCGGGCCTTTGAAACCTTCCATAAAACGACGGATCGTCCCACGTTAATCATCGTGGACAGCCACATTGGCTATGGATCGCCGCACAAGCAAGACAGCAATGCGTCACACGGAGAACCGCTCGGCGAGGAAGAAGTGCGGCTGGTGAAGAAGTTTTATGGCTGGCCTGAGGATGCGAAGTTTCTGGTGCCGGAAGGCGTGCGGGAACACTTCCAGGATGGCATTGGAAAGCGCGGCCGCGAGGCGCGGACGCGGTGGGCAAAGACGTTCGCGGAGTATTCGCAAAAATATCCGGAATTGGCCGACCGGTTGCATCGCATGCAACGCCACGAACTGCCCGAGGGCTGGGACAAGAATCTGCCGACGTTCCCGGCGGACGCGAAGGGAATCGCTACACGCGAGAGTTCGGGAAAAGTGCTGAATGCGCTGGCACAGAGCGTTCCGTGGCTGATCGGCGGTTCCGCGGACCTGGCTACCTCGAACAAGACAAATCTGAAATTTGAAGGCGCAGGCGACTTTCAGGCGGGGGAGCATGCGGGGCGCAATCTTCACTTCGGCGTGCGCGAACACGTGATGGGCGCGAGTGTGAATGGGCTCGTGGTTTCTGGAATCCGCGCCTTTGGGGCTACGTTCTTTAATTTCAGCGACTACATGCGGGCGAGCATCCGGCTCTCCGCGCTGATGGAGATCCCCTCTATTTTCGTCTTCACGCACGATTCAATCGGTTTAGGTGAAGACGGGCCGACGCATCAGCCGATCGAACAACTGGCTTCGTTGCGTGCGATGCCAAACCTGGTTGTGCTTCGTCCGGGGGATGCGAATGAAGTGACTGAAGCGTGGAAGATCATTGCGCAGTTGCACCACCAGCCGGTGGTCCTGGTACTGACGCGGCAGGCGCTTCCGACCTTTGACCGCACGAAGTATGGAGCGGCCTCCGGCACGGCGAAAGGAGCGTACGTTCTGGCTGACGCGCCTGGCGGCAAACCGGATGTGATTCTGATGGGCACAGGCAGCGAGGTTTCGCTGTGTGTCGAGGCCTACGAAAAGCTGAAGGCGGAAGGCATTCTGGCGCAAGTGGTGAGCATGCCCTCGTGGGATATTTTTGAGCGGCAGGATGCGGGTTACAAGGAGAGCGTGCTGCCATCTTCGGTGACGGCGCGGGTTTCGGTGGAGATGGCGGCCACTTTTGGCTGGGAACGGTACGTTGGACTCAAGGGAAAAAAGATTGGCATGCACCGGTTCGGCGCTTCGGCTCCGTTGAAAGATTTGTTGAAGTTTTTTGGTTTTACCGTGGATGGGGTGGTTGCCGAAGCGCGCAAGGCAATTGCGGAGAAGTAACGAAATTTTTGGGTAGTGGCACAGTTTGCCGTGCGGGACGGCATAATCGTCGAGCTTCGCTCGACGGACAGCCGAAGGCGGCTGTCCTCACATGATCAAGGAGAAAATCATTATGCAACCAACTGGAGTTCTGGAAACCTCAAAAGCTACCAATCCTTTACACGCGTTGCTGACCTACGGACAATCGATGTGGCTCGACTACATCCGGCGCGATCTGATCACGAGCGGAAGCCTTAAGAAGATGATTGCGGACGACGGTCTTCGCGGCATGACCTCCAATCCATCGATTTTCGAGAAGGCGATCGCCGACAGCTCGCTTTACGACGACATATTGCAGTCGCTGGCTTCGCGCCATGATCTGGACACGACCGCGCGGTACGAGCAGATTGCGATTCGTGACATTCAGGGAGCCGCCGATCTGCTGCGGCCGGTGTATGACAGTTCGAACTTCCGGGACGGGTATGTCAGCCTGGAGGTCTCTCCCCTGCTCGCGATGAAAACGCAGGAGACGATCGACGAGGCCCGCCGCCTTTGGAAGACCGTGAATCGCGAGAACGTGATGATCAAGATTCCGGGAACCGCCGAGGGGCTTCCCGCCATTCGACAGGCGATTGGCGAAGGCATCAACATCAATGTGACGTTGTTGTTCGCGCAGGAAGTGTACGAGAAGGTTGCGGAGGCCCACATCTCCGGGCTCGAGGATCTGGCGAAGCGTGGCGGCAATCTGAAAAAGACCTGTGGCGTGGCCAGCTTCTTTATCAGCCGCATCGACTCGCTGGTGGATTCGATGATCAACGACAAGCTGAAGACTACCACTGACGCGCAACAGCAGGCGCTGCTGAAAAGCCTGCTGGGAAAAGTTGCCATCGCCAATGGCAAGCTGACCTACCTGCGCTATCAGCGCATCTTCAGTGGGCCACGATGGCAGGCTCTGGCGGCCCAGGGAGCGCAGACTCAGCGTGTTCTGTGGGCGAGCACAAGCACGAAAAATCCCGCTTATCGTGACGTGATGTACGTCGAGGAATTGATCGGGCCTGACACAGTGGATACGATGCCTCCCGCTACGATTGATGCGTTTCGCGATCACGGGCGGCTGCGGAATAGCCTGACCGAAGACGTGGCCGGCGCGCAGAATGTGATGGATAACCTGGCAAGAAGCGGCATCTCGATCAAGGAAGTGACCACCAAGCTCACGGAAGATGGAGTGAAGCTGTTTGCGGACGCGTTTCACAAGTTGCTGGCCGCAGTCGAGAAAAGCACACAGCCCAAAGGAAAGAACGCTTGAGCCGTCTGAAAACTTCGCTGCCAGAAAGTCTCGCCGCGGAGGTGAAGACTGCCATTGGCGAGTGGCAGTCGGGCGGCAAGATGCAGCGCTTTTGGCAGCGCGATGCAACGCTATGGACCGGCGACGATGAGGCCAAATGGCTGGGTTGGTTGGACATTACCGAAGAGCAGATCGCGCACCCGGTAGAGTTGCGCAATCTTGCCAAGGAGGTTTGGAGCGCGGGTTTCAAGGACGTTCTTCTGCTGGGCATGGGCGGATCAAGCTTGGGTCCGGAAGTTCTGCGCCTGACATTCGGCAAGATTGCCGGTTACCCTGACGTACACGTTCTCGATTCAACCGACCCGGCGCAGGTGAAGGCATTCGAAAACAAGATTGACATTGCGCGGACGCTCTTCATCGTTTCCAGCAAGTCAGGCAGCACGCTCGAACCGAACATCTTCAAGCAGTATTTCTTTGAACGGGTGAAGCAAGCTGTGGGCGGGGATAAGGCCGGCAGCCACTTCATTGCCATCACCGACCCTGGCTCGAAGATGCAGCAGGTCGCGGAAGGGGATCGCTTCAGGCATATCTTTTTTGGCCGGGCCTCGATCGGCGGCCGTTATTCCGCGCTTTCACACTTCGGCATGGTGCCGGCGGCGGTGATGGGAGTGGACATCAAGAAATTTCTCGACCGCGCACAGGAGATGGTGCGAGCGTGCGGGCCGTCCGTGCCCGTCGAGGAAAACCCCGGCGCAGTGCTCGGAATCATTCTAGGCACGGCGGCTCGGAATGGCCGGGATAAACTCACGATCATCTCTTCTCCAGATATCTCTGACCTCGGCGCCTGGCTTGAGCAGTTGGTGGCCGAGTCTACGGGGAAGCTTGGAAAAGGCATCATCCCCGTCGACCGCGAAGAGTTGGCGGCGCCGGAAGCTTACGGCAACGATCGCGTGTTTGCCTACATCCATACGAAACACGCGACTGATGTGCGCCAGGATGCGAAGGTAGCGGCGCTCGAAGAGGCCGGGCATGCCGTGCTGCGAATTGCGATGGCCGACGTTTATGACCTGGGGGCAGAATTTTTCCGTTGGGAGATTGCCACTGCGGTTGCCGGTTGCATCCTTGGCATCAACGCTTTCAACCAGCCCGACGTTGAGGCCAGCAAGATTGCAACCCGGAATCTGACGTCCGAGTACGAAAAGACCGGCTCCCTGCCTGCGGAAAAATCTGTCGTGGAGGACGACGGCATCAGGCTGTTCACCGACGAGAAGAACGCCGCGGACCTGGCGAGGGCTGCGGGATCGGACAAATCTCTGGCTGGATATTTGAAGGCCCATTTGGGCCGCGTCGGCGCGGGTGATTACTTTGCCGTGCTGGGATTTATACAGATGAATGCCGAACACGAAAGAAAACTGCAGGCCATTCGACATGCGGTCCGGGACAGGAAACGTGTGGCAACCTGCCTGGGTTTTGGACCTCGTTTTCTGCATTCGACGGGACAGGCGTACAAGGGCGGGCCGAATTCCGGCGTGTTTCTGCAGGTGACTTGCGACGATATCCTGGAACTGCCGGTCCCGCAGCAGAAGTACTCGTTCGCCGCGGTCAAGGCGGCGCAGGCCCGCGGGGATTTCCAGGTGCTGGCCGAGCGCGGGCGGCGCGCGCTTCGCGTGCATTTGGGCCATGTGGACGCTGGCTTGGTTACGCTGACGGCTGCCGTGCAAAAGGCGCTGGGATAGTTTTTGGGCGGGAAGCCGGCGGGACCCTTCGGCTTTGCTCAGGGTAGGCCGTCGGCGCTACTCTTAGTGCGACGCTACGGTGTAAGGAGCAACACATGCAACTAGGAATGGTGGGATTGGGCCGCATGGGCGCGAATATGACGCGGCGCCTGATGCGCGGCGGCCATCAACTCATAGTCTCGGATCTGAGTGCGGATACAGTGAAACAACTCACCGGCGAAGGGGCCGGCGGTTCCTCGTCATTGGAAGATCTGGTCGGCAAACTGAAGCCGCCGCGCGCAGCGTGGGTCATGGTGCCGGCAGGCGGTCCTACCGAACAGACGGTGCAGAAACTCGCGCAACACCTGCAGGCCGGCGACGCCATCATCGACGGCGGCAATTCTTATTTCAAAGACGACGTGCGCCGCGCGGGTCAAGTCAAAAGCAAAGGCATTCATTATGTCGACGTGGGAACCAGCGGCGGCGTCTGGGGCATCGACCGCGGCTATTGCATGATGATCGGCGGGCCTAAGGAGGCGGTGCAACGGCTCGATCCTATTTTCAGGACTCTTGCTCCGGGGAGGGGCGACATTCCGCGCACGCCTGGCCGGGAAAAGCTTGACGGCTCGGCACAAAAAAGTACGGCGGAAGAAGGCTACATTCACTGTGGTCCTTCGGGCTCGGGCCACTTTGTGAAAATGGTGCACAACGGCATCGAGTACGGGCTGATGCAGGCCTACGCCGAGGGATTCGACATCTTCCGGAACGCCGCCAGCAAAGATCTGCAGGAAGATATGCGGTACGATCTGAACCTGCCGGATATCGCCGAGGTCTGGCGGCGGGGCAGCGTGGTCAGTTCGTGGCTGCTCGATCTTACGGCGATGGCATTGGCCGAGAATCCGACGCTCTCGGAATACGAGGGCTACGTGCAGGATTCCGGCGAAGGGCGCTGGACGATCCAGGCGGCGCTGGAGGAAGCGGTGCCTGCGGACGTGCTGACCGCGGCGTTGTTTGTGCGCTTCCGCTCGCGGCAGCAACACACTTTTGCGGAGAAGATGCTTTCCGCCATGCGGCAGAAGTTTGGCGGCCACATCGAGGCCGGGGCGGCCAAGACCAGCTCAACCAAGAAAAGCGCGTAACCCGAATTTATTTCACAGAGAATTCTGAGGATCCGATTATGGCTCAACTAGCGGAACGGCCTGCGGCGGCTACGCCCCGCATCGGCAAACAAGGGGATGCTTGTGTGATGGTGATCTTCGGCGCCGCCGGGGATCTGACGGCGCGCCTGTTGATTCCCGCGCTGTACAACCTGGCGCGGGCGGACTTGCTCTCGAAGGAGTTTGCAGTGCTGGGCGTGGCCCGGGCACCGATGACGGACGAGGATTTCCGCAAGAGGATCCTGGACGATGTAAAGGAGTATTGCGGCGAGTGCATCAACAGCGAAACCTGGGAGAACTTCTCGCGCCGCTTCTACTATTTTGCCGGCAACTTTGGCGACGATCAGCTTTACCCGAAAATCAAGGATCGCCTTGTCCAGATTGACCGCGATCACTCCACTCATCAAAACTTCTTCTACTACATGGCTACGGCTCCGAGTTTCTTCGGACCTATCGTCGAAAAACTTGCCGCCAAGGGACTGATGGAGCAAAGTAACGACCACTGGCGCCGGGTGATTATTGAAAAACCCTTCGGTCACGACCTGGAGTCGGCCAAAGCCCTCAATCAGCAACTGCTCAAACTCGCCGACGAAAAACAGATTTATCGTATCGACCATTACTTGGGCAAAGAGACCGTGCAGAACATCATGGCGTTTCGTTTTGCCAACGGCATCTTCGAGCCCATCTGGAACCGCCGCTACATCGATCACGTGCAGATTTCCGTAGCCGAAACCGTGGGCGTGGAAGGCCGCGGCAGCTATTTCGAACACGCGGGCTCGCTGCGCGACATGGTGCCGAACCACATTATGCAACTCATCAGCCTGACCGCGATGGAGCCTCCCATATCGTTCGACGCCAATGCCGTGCGCGACGAACAGGCCAAGATTCTGCATGCCATCCAGCCCATCAGCGATCAGGAAGTCCTGACGCGCTCGGTGCGCGGGCAATACGGAGAGGGCACGGCAGGTGGAGAAAACGTTCCCGGATATCGCAGCGAACCCGATGTCGCTCCCGATTCGAGAACTGAGACTTTCGTTGCCATGAAGCTGCTGATCGACAACTGGCGCTGGGCCGACGTTCCTTTCTATCTTCGTACGGGAAAGCGCATGCCGGCACGCAACACCCACATTGTGATCCAGTTCCGTCAGGCTCCCTTTGTGCTCTTCCGGGATACTTCGGTGGAACACCTGATGCCGAACCAGTTAGTGCTGCACATCCAGCCGGAAGAAGGTATCTCACTGCAATTCGCGGCGAAAGTGCCCGGCCCGGTGATGCGCCTGGGAACCGTGGACATGAACTTCGAATATCAGGAGTACTTTGGCAAGCAGCCCAGCACCGGTTATGAGCGGCTGTTGCACGATTGCATGATCGGCGACCAGACCTTGTTTCAACGGGCGGACATGGTCGAGGCCGGCTGGACTGTGGTAAATCCCATGCTGGATCTGTGGAAGGCACTGCCTCCGCGGAACTTCCCCAATTACGCTTCGGGCACGTGGGGACCGAAAGAGGCCGACGAACTGCTCGAGCGCGACGGCCGGCGCTGGAGGAACTTCGAGAAATGATTTTGGCTGGCGATATTGGGGGGACCAACGCTCGACTGGCCTATTTTCAGCCCCAGAATGGCCATCTCCGGCTGATTTCCGAGCGCGTGTATCCCAGCCGCGAATACGGTGAGCTGGGTGAGATTGTCTCCACGTTTCTCGCAGACTCCGCCAACCGGCCCGAGGTCGCGTGTTTCGGAATTGCGGGGCCGGTACGCAATGGGCGAGTCGAAACCTCGAACTTACCTTGGATCATCGAGCGGGCCCGCCTCGCGAAACAGATTCAACTGCCCGCCACCTTGTTGATTAATGATTTGGAAGCGAACGCCTGGGGCATTGGGGCCCTCGGACCACACGATCTGATTCCTCTAAATCGAATCGAACCTTCAGTGGCCGATCAAGCGGTTGGAAATCAAGCGGTCATCGCGCCGGGAACCGGCCTGGGCGAAGCGGGATTGTTCTGGGACGGCAGTCAGCATCACGTTTTCGCAAGCGAGGGCGGGCACGCGGACTTCGCACCGCAAGGCGATCAGCAGATCGAACTGTTGCGCTTCCTGGCGGGCCGGTACGAACACGTCAGTTACGAGCGCATCCTGTCGGGGCCCGGTCTGGTGAACGTCTATGAGTTTCTGCGCGGAAAGGGCTGCGGAGATGAGCCTGACGACTTTGCCGGACTGCTTGTTCGGGTAGACCCAGGCGCGGAGATTTCCCGCGCCGCCCTGGACGGCACAGATAGGTTGGCCGAGCAAGCGCTGGATCTCTGGATCTCAGTCTACGGCGCGGAAGCCGGCAATCTGGCCCTCAAAGCCATGGCGACCGGTGGAATTTTTCTCGGCGGCGGAATTTCCCCGAAGATTCTTTCCAAGCTCACGGGGCCGCTCTTCATGCGCGCTTTCCTGGATAAGGGGCGATTGCGCCCGCTGCTGGAGAGCATCCCGGTGCAAATTATCACCAATGACAAGGCCGGTTTGCTGGGAGCGGCCCGGTGTGCGGCTACGAAATCCGGCATCGGGGTGGGGGTTTTGTGAGCGCACCCGTCGAACTGCGTAGACTGACCACACCGCAAGATCTCTTTCAGGCGGCCGCTGAGGAAGTGCTGCGCGCGGCTGCGAGCGCCATCGCGCAGCGTGGCCGCTTTACGATTGCGCTCGCCGGTGGATCGACTCCCCGGAACATGTACACCTTGATAGCGGCCAATGCCAGCGCCAGCCTGCCCTGGGATCAAATGTTTTTTTTCTGGGGTGACGAACGCCATGTTGCTCCCGACGATCCGGAAAGCAACTACCGCATGGCGAACGAGAGCCTCTTGTCGAAGGTTCCGGTTCCAGCGGCCAACATCTTCCGTGTCCCCTCTGAGAACCCGAACGCTGCGGCCGCCGCCGATGCCTACGAACAGACTCTGCGAGAATTCTTCGCCGTGGCGCAGGGTGAATTTCCGCGCTTTGATCTGATCCTTCTGGGCATAGGACCCGACGGACATACCGCGTCCTTGTTCCCGGAAACCGAGGCCTTGCGGGAGAAGTCGAGGCTGGTGGTGGCCAACTGGGTGGAGAAACTGAAAACCAGCCGGATTACTCTCACGCTGCCGGTATTGAACGCAGCCCGTTGCGTCGCGTTCCTGGTAAGCGGAACCGACAAGGCAGCGGCTCTGCACGAAGTTCTCGAAGGCAACGCTCCCGCTGAGAAATACCCCTCCAAGTTGGTGCAGCCGAGCGAAGGAAAGCTGATCTGGTTTGTTGATCGAGCGGCCGCCAGCGAACTGTCAGCGGCTGCGTGAGCGTGAGCGCAGTGCCGCCGTCCAGTTCCGACTGCCCAGTTCAGGAGCTTTGAGCGTATCGGCACCGGGTGAATCAGACGAGGACTGTGGAGGAAGAATGCCGACTCAAACGCTGAGCCCGACTTTCCATGGACTATTGCAAGGACGGCACATTGCCGCCATCGGGACCGAGAACCCCGATGGGAGCATCCACCTGACTGCGGTGTGGTATCTCTTCGAAGATGGCTGCTTGTTTGTCGCGACGTCTTTCAAAAGCCGGAAAGCTCGCAATATTGCCACGCGGCCCAAGGCTTCGCTGATGGTGGACTTGCGGCAACCTGGGTCCGAGCGAGGCGTGAACGCGGCGGGAGCAGCGGAATTGATTTCGGGCGAACCGTCGCGGGAGATAAACCGGCGTATTCACCAGCGATACCTGAGTGCGGCGGCGATGTCCGATCCCCACATCGGGCCGGTGTTCGAATCGTTTGATGATGTGACGATACGACTGGCGCCGGTTTCGTGGACCACCTGGGACATGGCTGTGCTGGACGCCCAGGCCTTTGGGGGACGATTGGGTGGAAACCCCGGATACCTGCTACCGCTGGATAGAGGGTAAAGACTGCGCTTCACGGAAGGTCGGCTGTGCCGCACTCAGTGATTGTGAGCAAGGGTTTACAAAGCAATCCATCGCGGACGGTTCGATAAGCTAGCCGCGCCAGCCACCGATTTCTTTCAGGCCCTGACCGCGGGCATGCTCAAACAGTCGCACGTGATGGCGGGAGTGTTCAAACTCGTGGATGTCCGCCCACACTTCTGCCTTCCACGCCTCGTCGTGACTGGCAGACTCGCCGCAGGTGGCGCAACGGGTGTGCAGACTGATCGAAGGCACCGCGGGGGCATCCCCCGCAGCCGCGCTAGCCGATCCCGGCAATTCGAGGAAGATGCAGCGAACTTCCCGGATCTCTTCGTTTTCATCGAGAATGTGTTCGTAACGCAGCAAGTAACCGAATCCCAGCTTGCGGGCTTCGGCCTCGGCCTCGGCTCGAGTGTGAAACGGGCCATATTCCGCCCGCAGTTGCTCGGTCGAGTCGCAAGCCATCCAGAAAGTTTCTTTGTAATCCATTCTAGCCAGATCGGGGATCGCGGAGCGGGCTCGAATCTGCTTGCCGAACCCGCTCTTTGGGTCGGGTCTTCCAGTGCAATTTGCAGGCCGACTGCAAGGACGAAGAAGCCGGTGTTTTTTCAGCGTCTTACCCGAATTCTAGAACGAGGTCTCAACCTTGGAGTGCAAACCTTTTGCAGCAGTTGTGCCGGAGCCAGGCGCAGGACGCAGGAACTTGCAAGGGCCCGGCACCATCGCGCCACTAACTAGCCGCCGCGCGGGCCAATGCGGGAACCGGCTGTTGATTATCTTCCAGCCAATTCCGCCCACCGTGGCTGGCCACGTACATGGCCAATTCGAGCCGGCTCCAGACTCCCAGTTTGTCGAAAGTGCTGCGCAGGTGATTCTTGATGACCTGTTCCGTGGTGTGCATGAGTTTGCCGATTTCGCGGTTGGTGAGGCCTTCCCAAACCAGGGTAGCCACCTCAGTTTCTTTCTGGGTCAAACGCTCGCGTGGCGTCATGATTTTAACTCCGCTTTCTCGAACGCGGCCGTGGCCAGGCGCACGCGTTTGCGCCCCTCGCGAATTCCGGCGCGCAGAAAAAGGGTGCGCAAGTGCTGCTTGACCGTACGTGGGCTGATGCTCAGCTGGCCGGCAATTTCCTTGTTGCTGCAACCTTGGACCAGCAAGTCCAGCACTTGCTGATCGCGGGGTGTAACTTTCATTCGGTCGAGATCCATCACGGCATTTTCCTCCAGTTTCCTTTCACTTTCATTCTCGCGATTGCGCTTCCGCACCATGTTCCGCACTATTGGTTAAGCACATCTTTCGCCAAACCTTCACCGTCGGACACAAGCGCTCGAAGATCAGCGTGTGCTTGCACTTAGGGGCGAGACCATGCGCTGACCGAGGAAGTTCAGGAACTCTGCGCTCGTCGGGTCAGTCCCAAATCGGGCGGAGAGAGAAGAACAGAAGGCCGCGCCGCAACCTAAACAGGCCGCTCTCGGCTTCTCGGCAGGTTGAGGGCGGCGCCGCCAGAGTTGCGGCCGTGGCTCCGGATGAATCAATGTATTTCTTTTGTCTTGAGACTTTTGAGCAAGCCCTTAGCTCGACGGATGCGCTGCCGCTGTGGTCTGTGAAAACTGCAGGAATTCATTTCGCAGGTAAGAGAAAATTGACGTTTCAAAATGGGAATCGACGGGAGTTAACGTTTTTCATTTTGGTGCTCGATCGCACCCGTTGGACGATCTCGATGGCGCTGAACATCCCTGATTCTCAAACCCGAAGTAGGTGTCGGATGTATCGGAACAAAGAGACTCGTCATGCAGTCTTACCGGGCGGATGGCGAGCCGCCGATAGAACGGAACGAGTTTGCCGCGCCCGGGGTGTGCATCCGCTTGCAGCTTACGAGAGTAACCTTCCACGGGCTCCCGCAAGTTCCAGGCGCTGGGCCGATCTCTCCCGGTTCGGCCTCCCGCAACCTGTTGAATCCTCTGTGTTTGTCCCCGCATTCGCTATCTTGGGATCGCACCACCGCTCGAGATCTGGCAATTGGCGCGGACTTCGCAAGATAGTTCTTTGGTGGAGGAATTGCACTAAAATAGGGTTGGTGTTCGGAGCAGGCCAACTGTCTACGCCGGCTGGCCACAGGCGGCAAGAAAAATCGTGACCGACCCAAAGAACAAACCAGTTCTCGACGAGCGGACTTTTGACAAGCTGCTGGAAGCTGCTTATGTGATCCAGAAGCACCGCGGCAATATGCGAGACGCGGAAGCCAGAATGGAGTCCCTCACCGAGCGACTCCGCGAGCAGGAGCGCGACTCGGCGCAGCAACAAGCTCCGGTCAATGAAACCAAACCAGAATCGCAAGAGAGTTCGCGCCCGGACGGCGACTATACGCTCACTCTGTCGGAGATTGTCGAAGCGCAGCGCCAGATTCAGGCGCGGCACCTCGAATTGGATAAGGCGCTGGCAGTGGTCTCCGAGAAAGTTACGCGAATCACGGGCGCGAGCGGCGCGGCCATTGGAATTCTAGAGGAGAAGATGGTGCGTTATCGCGCCGGAGCAGGCGCGCCGGCTTTGCCCTTGGAAACTGAAGTCCCCCTGGCTACGGCGATTTGTGCTGCCTGTGTGCGCACCGGACAGGTGATTCGCAGCGAGGACATTAATACCGAGGTTCTGTTCGATCCCGAACCGTGCCGCCAGCGGGGAATCTTATCGCTGGTCGCCGTGCCGATCTACCACGACGGCGATATTGTGGGCGCGCTGGAAATCTACTTCGACAAGATTCACGGCTTCTCCGAGCCCGACATCCACACCTGCCGGCTGATGGCCGGCCTGGTGACCGAAGCGATTGGCCGCGACGCCGAGTTGAAACTGAAGAAGTCTGTGGCTGCGGAACGATCCACCATGCTGGCCGCAATCGAAAAGCTGCAGCCGAATCTGGCCGCTTTGGCGGAGGAGCAACTGGCCGCAAATGCGGGCGCAGATACAGAAATGGGTGCGAGCGAGGTCACGGCGGCGACATCCCAGTGCTGGAAGTGCGGCAACACGGTGGTGGCAGAGGAGCAGTTTTGCGGCAGGTGTGGCGCTCCGCGGGTTACTGACGACGAATCCTACAGCATGCAGAGCAAGCTGGCATCGGCCTGGCACATGGAGCAGACAAGCGATGAGACTGTAGCGGGGGTGCCTTCCTACGAAACCTCGACTCTCGATGAGACGACGCACCCGCCGGCGACGGACACGAACGAAGACACGAACTACGACGGAGCCCCCGGCATGCAGAACAAGGTGGCACCGGCGTGGCACATGCAGCAGGCCAGCGATGAGACCATGGCTGCCGACGATCTTGAGGAAGACAATGCCTTCGCTAACCTGCCGGAACTCTCCTCTCTGCCGAGCGTGGAAGAGGATGCACCTGAGTCTGTCAGGTCATTAAGCCCACGCGCAGACAAAGACACGACGACAGAGCCTCTGTCTTTGGAGTCGCGGAATGACGACGAAGACCATGTCAAAGGCCCTTCCACCGCGCTCGAAAAGGCGCAGCAGAACGATGAGCAGACGGTCTGGAGTTCCGCGGCGCGAGCCCGGGATTTCCTGGAATCGTTGTCCGCGCGCGAGCCCAGCGCATTAGGCCGCTTCTGGCGCTCGCGTCGCGGCGATTTCTATCTCGCAGTCGCGGTGATTTTGATGGTGGTCGTGATTCGCTGGGGAATCTGGTCTAACCATCCGGTGAGCGCCACCGGTAGCGGAACGGCGGTTTCCGGCAGCGCGTCTCGGCACAAACCACCAGCCCCAGACGCCGACCTTTCCCTGTTTGACAGGCTGCTCATCGGTCTCGGCCTGGCTGACGCCCCCGACGAGGCGCCGGAATACAAAGGCAATCCCTATACTCAGGTCTGGGTCGATTTGCAGACCGCACTTTACTACTGCCCGGGATCCGATCTGTATAGCAAGACTCCCAAGGGCAAACTGGCCAGCCAGCGCGAAGCGCAACTGGACCAGTTCGAGCCCGCCAATCGCAAGCCCTGCGACTGAGGTCTCGGCCCCTGTTTGCGGGATCTTCCGGTCCGACTTGTACCTGCAGGGAACGGCGTGCCAAGAATTTCTATCTGTGCGTCTGCTCGGGACGCAATCGCTGACATGGACGGTTGTCACGAACCGGTTTCTTAAACTTGCCGGCCTTTGGTTGTCAGCGAAAAACCAGAAAGCTCACGCCGGCTTCACTTGGGGCAAGGCCGCGTCCGGTCACGCCGGAAATTCAGGCTCGTTCTTGCGCGACTCATACCACAGCGCGAGTTCCACGCGGTTCCAGAGTCCGAGCTTGTCGTAGATTACGCGAAGGTAATTCTTCACCACGTGTTCGGTCGTGCCGATGGCATCGGCCACGTCGCGATTCTTCAAGCCCTGGGCGACAAGTTCGATGACTCGATTTTCACGCTCGCTGGGGGTGCGGGTTCCATAACGTTCGTTCGTGAGCACAATTGCCTCCGGTATAAAAGGGTTGCGAGTTTCACTCGCTTGATACCGCCGGTGATTCCGAAACGCAGAAACAGCCGGTTGAAATGAGCTTTTACGGTTCTGCGCGCCATCTTGAGTTGGCTGGCAATCTCGGCATTATCACAGCCTTGCAAAAGCAGTTCGACAATTTGCTGTTCGCGCGGTCCTAGACGAGCGGACTGCTCGCTCATTACTCCCCCCCCCTGGTTTGGATTCGCCCGGCCTGTGAGACGGAGTGCAGCTGGGATGTTTCCAAATCACATAGCATCCACACTGCCACTTTGAGACGAAAATAGCTGTGACCGGAGAACAGAGATTTCCACAGGCACTTGCAGACGCCCAGCAGCGGTCCAGAATGCGGAATCGGCCTCCCGGCCCCTCGGTCCAGGCAACAGCCTAGCCATCGGGATCAGCGTTTGAGAACGCAAAAGGCCGCGTAAAGTCAGGGTAGCCTGATCTTCGGGCGTCCTTGGCACCAGAGGAAAAATCCGGCATCCGGATGGCCCGTCGGCGCTACATAGCGTGGCATCAGTCCCGGAACGGGCTAGGTTTTTTTCCTGGCTCGAGCGCCCATCAGTCGGGAATACAGACAATCGGGTAAACACCCTAGGAGAAAATTGCCGTGCCCCCGGAAGAGTCCCTGAACAATTTACATGATCTTTCCAAGAGAACGGCGGTGCAAAAGACAACAGTGCACGTGCAACACCAATCTCCGCGCGGGGCTGAGCCCGAGACTGCGCAGTGGGGAACTCGACCACAGCCATGTGGAGGAGACTGGGGGCTTCCGCGTATTAAGGTTTCGCCTGCACCAGAATACCGTGACCGTCGTGCTGCCCACCGTGTTGCTGATGATCGCCACCGTCGCCGACGACGAACTCCAGGTCACAACCGTTGTCAAGTCTTGCGCGGTGCCGTCGGTGTAAGTGCCCGTCGCCGTGAACTGCTGCGTCGTGCCCAGAGCAATCGTCGGCGCCAGCGGATTGATCGCAATCGACACCAGCGCCGCCGGATTCACCACCAAGGTCGTCTGCCGTGTTGCTGATCGTCGCTACGCTCGCCACCGTCGAACTCCAGTGCCTGCTCTACGTCAAGTCCTTGCGTCGTTCCGTCGGTGAACGTTCCCGTCGCCGTGAACTGTTGCGTCGTTCCCAGTGCCACTGTCGAGGTTTGCGGATTGATCGCAATCGATACCAGCGCCGTCGGCGTCACCGTCAGCAGCGTCGAACTGCTCACAGTCCCAGAGGTCGCCGTAATGTTCGCCGTGCCGATTGCCACGCTTTGCGCCAGCCCACCGTTGTTGATCGTCGCCGTCGAGGGAGTATCGGAGGACCACGTCGCCGTGCCGGTCAGGTTCTGCGTCGTGTTCTCGGTGAACGTGCCCGTCGCCGTGAACTGCTGGCTCGTCCCCTTCGCAATCGACGGCGCCGCCGGTGTCACCGCAATCGAGACCAGCGCCGCCGAAGTTACGGTCAGCGTCGTCGATCCACTCACCGAACCAGTCGTGGCCGTAATCGTCGCCGTGCCCTCGCCCACGCTGCTGGCTAAGCCTTGCGTAGGCACCGCATTGCTATTTCTTTTCCGGCGGTCGAGCAGTTCGTTGTGCGGGAGACCAGCGTCACGGTTAGTAGTGGGAGTGAAGTCAGATCGGGTTCTGCCGGCCGCTCGATCCATCTGCAGAAACGCGAGCGCCGGTCCCAAGTGTCATCCGCTCTGGGATGGCGAGGGGCTCCGAGGATGGTGGCGATCCAGCGCGAGCATCTCCAGCGTGATGTTCGCGCTTCGGTCTGATGCGGCAGTTGAGCGTCGCCTCTCGCTACTGCAACGCCGACTGCGACGCCTGCACTGCGCACCCGCCTGTTCCCGACGTTCCACAAGCCTGACTGCCGAGCGTGGAGAAGTATACCTGCGACGCCCCAGCTAGCGTTCCCGTGCCCACGGTGTTATCGATGATAATTCCGCTCGTGCCCCCGGACACAGGCATGTCAGCGGTTGCGAGTGCGCCCAGGTTGGTCCACGTCACTGTGTTGTCAGTGGTGGTGCCGCCCGCTGTCGGGTTAAATGTCGGCATCGTACCGCCGGAGGTCCCGGCCTTTGTTACAAACTCAACGTTTTTGTTGTTGTCGAGGATCTTGCTATGCAAAGCGTACGCGTGGCTGCCCACCCAGGCGGACAGCGTAACGGCAGACTGAACTCCCTGATCGAGCCAGTGCACCGTGCCGTCAGTCGTGGAGTGGCCTACGATCGCGCTCCATCCAGGAGCCGCGGCACCTGAGGTGCCGGCTACGCTCACAACCTGAATCTGAAAGTGGTTGTCTAGGATCTCCTGACCCACTGCATATGCGGTCATCGGCTTCCAGGGAGTGTCTTTGAAATTGAAGATGCACCCACCAGAGGAGCACCCCGAGGAAACTCCGCCGCTTTCCGCACTGGCGAATACCCACTCGGTTGCGCCCCCGGAAGCGTTAGGATTCATGATATCGGTCACCGGAGAGCAGGGCGTAGTAGTAGTCGAAAGAGCTGGACCAGTGTTTCCGACGCCGTTCATGGCACCGGCCACGATAGGGACTTGATACAAAATCGGAGTCCCTCCCGTGTTGCCGCAAACATAAAGGTTTCCGGTGGCGTTCCCGGAGTTCTCGTAGGTGCTGTCAAAGGCACCGATGTACAGGGGACTCGGCGCGCTGCCGGAAACGGTGCTGGCTCCGACTATTGCCTCCGATCCTGTATCGCCATCGGCGAAATTGGTGGGCAGTTGGTAGACAGCGGTGCAGTCCGCCCCACCAGCGCAACCCCCGCTGCCGTCGCTGGATGCGAACACATAGACCACTTCAGCCGTGGAATCGACGATCGGGCCCTGCACGATGCCGGCGCCACCCTCCGCACTAGAAACATCCAACGGGCCGGAGATGGTGGCCACGAAGGCCGTGTTGGGACCGACACGATACAAGAAGCCGCCAACGTCCGCCACAAACACACGCCCCGACGTAAAGTCAAAGACTGGGCTGGTTAGGGCGGTTGGAGCGCTGGGGTTCACCTGCGCGGGCCACCCCGCACTTCTGACTTCAGCGGGGATCCCATGGAATACAGGATGGAATTGGTGGAGCCAGCCGCCGTCGTCCCCCACATAGGCAGTGTCGCCAGTATAGTCGTAGAAAACGGACGAGTTGGTGTCGGGGTGCAGCACTCCGATTGTATCTCTGAGAACAGATGTCGTCATGCAGGGCGCGACGCACGCCGGGTAGGCTGAGCTGCGTACCCGCGTGAGGCTCACTGGACTGCCGACAGTCCCGCTCCCAGCGGCCCATTTCAACAACACCAAGAGCCCATTCCCGAACGAGTCGGTTTGTACAAACGCCATCTGTGTACCGTCACCCGAGAATACCGGAGAAGTCGTGACCTTGCCGCCACTCGTGTTGAAGGCCCAGTACGCTGTAGGCACGGTTCCGCTACAGCCGGAATAGAGGTTGTCGAAAGCTGCGATGCTGGCTTGGGTTGTGGTCCCCGGACGGCCCGTGCCGTAGACCACGACATCGGGCTGAGTTGTGCCTCCGGCGCATGTGGCACTCGTGCTGCGAAACGAAATCTTTGCGGGATAATTCGTGGCGCCGATGGTCGCGCCGGTGCCCAAATCCATCGACCAGTCTTTATTAATCCCATCACTTGAGCCGTGCCGCATCCTGGAAGCAACCGCACCTCTAGTTTCCCCCTCCCGCAGCATCGCGGGCGAATGCCGGAGCTGCTGTTGCCAATAGCGCAGATCCTGCTCTACCCGCAGGGCCTGTTCCGCGGTGGCGGGCTTAGAGAAGATAAGATGGTGGTTACTCCAGTCCGTGAAATGCGGGACGGTCGCCGCAGAGTCCGGCGCAGCCTGACCCAGCAAACCTGAAGCGAAGATTAACACTCCGAAAATTGAGATACCCAAGCAAAGAAAACGTCGCTGGTTCTTTCTCATTTTTCTCCCCGATGGCTGAGGGCACCGGCAACCAAAAAAGCCGCTTGCGGTTGACACCGGCCCGTCTACTCGCCCGCACCTTGACCCCTGGCTGGGCTGCCAGCAAATCATCATACACCCGCTTGTTTTTCTAAAATCCCGAAAATTTTGCTTCGTGGAGACAGATTTCCACAATCATATTCAATGTCCTTGATCCATGTGTTTCGCGTTCATCGCGAACACTGCCGCCCACTTTCTGCCAATTAGAGCACGTTTCCGGCGTTCGGCTGCCTGGAGCATAATCAGACTAGTCACATCCTTGTGCGCTGGACGTGCGCGGGACTACGGCCATTTCTCCAGGTTCTCAGGCGTATTCTTGTATGGGTTCAGAAAAGTGCGGGCGGGACTGCGCCAGACGCATGAGCCAGACCATGAACATCACCGACTCGGACTTCATGATCGAGGCCTCTCCATTGCCCGACGACGAAGTGCTGCTTTGGCGAGTCGACCTGGAGGCCATCGGCGCCGATGAAGCCCGCTGGCAGCGAGTGCTTTCGGCCGATGAACTGGCGCGCGCTTCGCGCTATCATTTTGCGCGCGACCGTCAGCGCTTTGTTGCCACGCGCGCCCTGTTGCGCAGAATCCTCGCAAGCTATCTGGCGACGGATCCGAATAGCTTGAGCTTCTCCTACTCGAAGGAAGAAAAACCTTCGCTTGGGCCGGTACACGTGGGTAGCGGCATCACCTTCAACGTCTCCCATTCCGGCGGACTCGCATTGCTTGCTTTTTCATGCCGGCGGGAAGTCGGGATCGATGTCGAACAGGTTCGTCGTGATCCCGACCTGGAAGCCATCGCTCGCCGCTTCTTCTCTGCGGGCGAGCAGAGCCAGCTAGCCGCTTTGCCCACCGAAGAAAAGTTTGACGCGTTCTTCCGTTGCTGGACGCGGAAGGAGGCATACATCAAAGCGACTGGCGACGGCTTATCGCTTCCCCTAAGTCAATTCGACGTGTCCCTTGCGGCCGGGGACAAAAACGCCCTGCTGGCAACGCGTCCCGATGGTTCAGAGGCAGGACGTTGGCTTCTCCAGGAAGTGCCGGCGGGATCGGGATATATCGCCGCCTTGTGCGTTCGCGGTCAGGATTGGAAGCTGAACACCTGGTCCGAAACCTGCGCGCCGTGAGACTGTAAACCGAATTCTTCCTGTAAACCAGCAATCCGCATTTGGGGGCAACCAATCTGACGCGGTGGAATTTCTCTGTCCATGTCGCAATTCTCGTCACACCTAACAAGTTGGGCGAAGCGCTCGGGCTAGACGCCCCCCAAGAAAACACTTCGTTTCAATGATTTACATGGGCGCTGCTGAACCTTGCAGGCCCTCGAATTGCTGGAGTCTTTGGTTACTGATGGGGACACAAATCTTAGCTTTCTTACCGCTGCCCGGAAGTGTTACTCTGTGAGGTAACATTTCGGGATTTTTCTCTCCCACACAGATTCTGCGATCCGGTTTCCCCCGACCATGATGCAGTCTGGGAAGCAATCCAGTCAAAGACAATAAACGTAGTAGACAAGACCTAAGGAATTCCAGGAGGCTTATTACTTGACAGCCGCGACCAGCCATCTAATTCCGCCGCACGGCGGAGAACTCATTCAACTCATCGCTCAACCAGAAAGAATCGCCGAACTGAAGGCCCACTCGAAAGAGTGGCCTTCGTGGGATCTCACCGCGCGCCAGCTTTGCGATCTGGAGTTGCTGGTAACCGGCGGCTTTTCTCCGCTGCGGGGATTCATGACCCGCGCCGACTACGACGGCGTCTGCCACAACATGCGGTTGGCCGGCGGAACGCTCTGGCCCATGCCCGTCACCCTCGACGTGACCGAGGAGTTTGCCAAGAAGCTGACTCCCGGCGCCAGCAAAGTCGCGTTGCGCGATCCCGAAGGCGTGATGTTAGCCGTGCTGCACGTGGAAGAAGTCTGGCGGCCCGACCGTAAGGCCGAAGCTCAGGCTGTGTTCGCAAGCACCAGCAGCGCTCATCCTGGGGCCGACTATGCCATCAACATGTCGAATCCGTGGTACGTCGGAGGAAAGATCGAGGCGACTCAGATTCCCTCCCACTACGATTTTCGCAATCTGCGTTTGACTCCGGCCGAGGTGCGTGCCGAGTGTGCCCGCGTCGGTTGGCGCCGTGTGGTTGCCTTTCAAACTCGCAATCCCATGCACCGCGCCCATGTGGAACTCGCGTTCCGCGCGGCGAAACAAGTAGAAGCCAACCTGCTGATTCATCCTGTCGTCGGCATGACCAAACCCGGCGATGTGGATTACTACACCCGGGTGCGTTGCTATCAACTGCTGCTCTCGAAGTTTCCGCAGTCCACGGCGAAGCTTTCGCTTCTGCCGCTTGCCATGCGCATGGGCGGACCGCGTGAGGCCATCTGGCACGCTCTTATCCGCAAGAATCACGGCGTGACTCACTTCATCGTGGGCCGCGACCACGCCGGCCCCGGCAAGGATACCGACGGCAAGCCTTTCTACGGCCCCTATGAGGCGCAGGAGGTCTTCAAGAAGCACGAGGCCGACATCGGCGTGACCATGGTGCCTTTCAACATGATGGTTTATCTCGAGGATCAGGACAAATACGTTCCCGACGATGAGGTCAAGAAGGGTGATCGTGTATTGAATATCTCGGGCACTGAACTTCGCCAGCGTCTGAACGAAGGCCGCGATATTCCGGCCTGGTTCACTTATCCCGAGGTCGTGGCGGAATTGCGCCGCAGCTTCCCTCCCCGTCACAAACAGGGCGTGACCATTTTCTTCACCGGACTTTCCGGTTCCGGGAAGTCGACCATCGCCAATGTATTGCTGACGAAGTTTCTGGAAACTGGAGGGCGTCCGGTCACGCTGCTCGATGGCGACCTGGTCCGCAAGAATCTGTCCTCCGAACTTGGCTTCTCGAAGGAGCACCGCGACATCAACATCCGGCGCATCGGCTATGTGGCATCGGAAATCACCAAGAACGGCGGTATCGCTATTTGCGCGCCCATCGCGCCTTATGACGCGACTCGCAAACACGTCCGGCAACTGATTGAGCCCTATGGAGGGTTCATTCTCGTTCACATCGCCACCACCGTGGAAGTCTGCGAACAGCGCGACCGCAAGGGCTTGTACGCCAAGGCGCGCGCGGGAATTCTCAAGGAATTCACCGGCATTTCGGATCCTTATGAGGTTCCGGCCGACGCCGAAGTCACCATCAACACCGGTGAGTTGTCCCCCGAAGAAGCGGCGCAGGAGATCATCCTTCATCTCGAAAGGGAAGGTTTTATCGGGACGGCCGCGGAGTCGGTTTAACGGCTGAAACCAGTACTGTCATGGATCTGCTGATATGGATCTGCTGATCAAGAGCCTGGTGGGTTTTCTTGTCGGGACCCTCATCGGAATGACGGGAGTTGGGGGCGGCGTGCTGCTGCTGCCGATTCTCATCTTCGGTTTGCATGTGCCCGCCATGCGCGCCGTTGGATCGGACGCGCTTTTCAACTTCGCGACCAAGATTGGCGCCAGTATCGTCCATCTGCGCAAAGGAACAGTGCGGCGCAAGGTAGTTCTGGCGCTGATCATTGGCAGCGCTCCCGGCTCTTATCTGGGAGTAAGTCTCCTGCGCCACTTGCGCACTGTGTACGGCGATGGCGTCAATCACTTCATCACGGTTTGCGTCGGAGTGCTGCTGATTTGCATCCCGACATTCTTGTTTTTCCAGAAGAAAATCGAAGACCGCGCTGCACAGAAGCCACCGACGATGAAATCGTTCGCATGGATGACGCTCATCGGCTTGGTCGCAGGCTTTCTCGTCGGCATCACTTCGGTTGGCTCCGGCAGCATTGTGATGATGATGCTTTTGCTGTTCTACAGCTTTCAGCCGAAAATCATGGTAGGCACCGACATCGTGCATGCCTTGCTGCTCACCGGCGTAACCAGTCTCCTCCATTTTCGGATGCACAACGTTGATACCCACCTGGTCGGAGCGCTCTTGATCGGCTCGGTTCCAGGGGGACTGTTTGGCTCTTATTTGAGTACGCGGGTTCCTGTGCCGTGGCTTAGACGTATTCTTTGCGCGGTGTTGTTGGCGACAGGCGCGCGCATGTTGATGGCGTGAAAACAGTACTTCGAAGGAAACTGTACTGGTTAAGAGAGACTATGGAATCAAGATCCTACGCAGACATATTGAAACGCATCCATTCAGCGCTCGAAGCCTCGCGCGCAGTCTTCGCGCGGTTCACCCCGGGAGCGATTGAAACGGAATACAAAATCGGGCACGATCCCGTAACCGAAGCCGATCGCGCTCTCGACGCCGTTCTGCGCAAGGAACTGCTGTGCGATGGAGAAGGCTGGCTTTCCGAAGAGAGCGTGGACGATCCCGTCCGCCTGCAGCGCTCGCGCGTTTGGGTGGTCGATCCGCTCGACGGCACTCGCGAATTCGTCAAAGGAATCCCGGAGTTTTGCGCTTCGATCGGCTTCGTCGAGAACGGCCGTCCAGTAGCCGGCGGAATTTACAATCCTGCCACCGACGAAACGTTCCTGGGATCGATCGACTCTGGTGTTACTTACAACGGCAAGCCTGCCCAGCCCAGCCAGCGCGCCACGCTGGAGGGCGCCCTGGTTCTTGCCAGCCGCAGTGAGGTCAAACGCGGTGAATGGAAACCGTTTGAGAACGGCGCTTTCAAGATCAGGCCCATGGGTTCAGTGGCGTACAAGCTCGCCCTCGTGTCGGCCGGACTGGCAGACATTACTTTCACCCTGACTCCCAAGAACGAATGGGACGTGGTTGCGGGAGCGGCCCTGGTGCAGAGCGCAGGCGGCTTTGTCAGCACTCTCGAGAAAACCCCTCTGACCGCGAATCGCCGCGATCCGCTTCTGACAGGCCTTCTCGCGAGCGGACCTTTCCTGAAGGACAGCCTGCTGGCGCTCGTGGAGCCGCACATCCGGATCGTCGAACCAACTCGCTAGCACCTTGAGTTTTATCCCAGCCCCACCTGGTTGAACTCGTCGCGTGTGTGCATTTTCGGCACGACCTTTAGCTTTGCACATGTTCATTGGAGAGGCTTGGTGTCTTTTCGTCTCGATGGGCTTTTATGTTTTCGTCCAGGATGCCGGTCAGTTGGCGCGAGAGAGCAATCAATTTCTGCGGGTCTTTCTCCTTAGAGATTTGATCGACCAGTTCCGGGATGCGTGGGTCAACTGAACAAAGCATTGCACAGCTAGTGTGCCTCAGAAAGGATGCGAAAGCGAGGCTATGAATATCGAAACTGACACACTACTCCCGTTCGGCACCCGAGACCCTGCTACTGTTTCAATTCAAATTCGCTCAATTACTGTCCTCCCGCTTTTCTTTGGTAGCAGGTCACTTTGGATACCCCTTGCCTGTGGAAAAATGGGGCTGATCCCCTTCTTTCGGGCCATTGACACTGGTTCGGCAGCCACCTAGCATCGGACGTGAATTGTGAGGTTTGTGTCGCTTCGGCACCATCGGTGCCCTGAGGTGAGAGATCTCCAAGGAGGGAAGGTCGAGGGTCAACGCCATAGACGGCGCAGCTATCATCCCCGTTCGCGAGTGCGGAGTAAGTGGCTGGCGTTGCTTCTTTTAGGGGCGGCGGCTGTGGTGGCTTGGCAGTTCGCTCAACAGCAGCCATCCTTCAATCCCTCCCACTCACCCACGGGAAAACCCGAGGCTGGTATGCCTCGAAGTCGGGGCGACGACTATGCATCGCGCGCTCACCAGTCTGACGGGAAACCGCCCGCACACGGTGGCGGCCGCACCACTTACCCCTATTCTGTCATTCCCGGAGGAGTGGGCAATTCAGACGAACTGAAGCGCGCCATGGAATATGACCCCGTGGTGTCACGGCACTTCCGGGGATTCGATTATCGGCGTGCTCATCTGGTGAAAGTGTCGGCGGAACAAGCGATGTATGTCTCATACCGCATTGGGAACAAAGTTTACTGGACGCGGAGGAAAGTCTCGTTACACCCGGGTGAAACGCTCATTACCGACGGCACAATTGCGGCACGCACGCGCTGCGGAAACCGGGTAGCAGCGGTCCCATTGGACACAGGCTCGCCGCTGGAACCTTCCCCGGATGAGCTTGAGTGGCCCATCCTCCCGAGGGATCCTGTTCCGACCCCACCGGCATTGGCCACTCTGAATCCCTCGCCTGAAAAGTTGCCTCCTGCCGTTACTCCCGCCGCAAAGCACAAGGGATGGTGGTTTCTCCCGCCGATATACATACCGACCGGTTCTTCGGGCGGTGGCGGCGGAGGCGGACCACTGGCCGTAACTCCAGAACCTGGCTCGATCCTGTTAATTTCGTCGGGACTTGTCGCGGTGTATTGGCGGTCCCGCAAAGCCAGGAGGAAGAAGTAGGCATGGCGACCGCGCAGCTTGCGCCTGTCTCCCCAGCAAGCGTCTCCAGTCATCGCGGATTCTTTTGGTGGCAAGCGGGAGTTCTTTTTCTTTTGACCGCCTGGCTTTACGCGCCGATTGTGTCCCGACTGGCAGTGCAATGGTGGCAAGATCCCAATTACGTCCACGGTTTCTTTGTTCCTGCATTTTCGCTGCTTCTGCTTTGGGAAGACCGCGCAAGATTAATCGCCCTTCCGCTAAAACCCTCCTGGTCAGGTCTGGTCATCCTGCTGTTTGCTCTGTTTGCTCTGACAGTAGGCGTGCTCAGCTCCCAGTTCTTCCTTCCGCGCATCTCGCTTCTGCTTCTAATCACCGGGATGATGGTTTTTCTTGCCGGCTGGGAATACCTGCGGGCGGTGTCGTTTCCATTGGCCTTCCTGATTCTGATGGTTCCCTCGTCGGACATCTTTCATCGCGTCACCTTTCCCCTGCAGATCTTCGCCTCGAAAACTGCCGCCTTGCTGTTAACCCTCGCCGGCGTTTCCGCGGTCCGGGAAGGCAACATCCTTCTGTTATCCGGCGCCAGGTTGGAGGTCGCGGAGGCATGCAGCGGTATTCAATCCCTGTTCTCTCTTCTTACCTTGGCCATCGTTTACGGATACATGGTTGAGACCAGGATCAGATTGCGTATTTTGCTCGCCTTGGCGGCGATTCCGATCTCAATTCTAGCCAACGCTTTTCGTATCTTCGCAACCGGCTTTGTCCTGCAGCACTGGGGCATCGAAACGGCTCAGGGGAGCTTTCACACACTTTCCGGATGGCTGATTTTCATGAGTTCCCTGGCCACGCTTTTTCTCGTCCATCGCGTACTGCGGATTCTCGATCCGCGCGTGCCGAAGTCTGCGAATCAGGGGGAGGTTACGTGATCTCCTCGAACATACGCTTCGCGGTAGTGGCAGTCCTACTGGCCGGCACCGGCCTTTTCCAGAACATGCGTGCCCGGAATGTTGTTGCTCCTCCGCGGATATCGTTGGCGTCATTTCCGCTTCAAGTAGGGGAATGGGTTGGCACCGATATTCCGATTGCTCCTATCATTCTGAATAAGCTTGATCGCGGTGAGTTCCTGCAGCGAGACTACCAGGACCGAAAAGCCAAGAGCACTGGGGTGTCTCTATACCTCGCCTATTTTCCCAATCAGCGCGCCGGCCGCCGCCGCCACCTGCCCGACGACTGTCTGGCCGGTTCGGGTTGGTCAACTGTGGAGTCCGGTACAACGACACTCGCCCTCCCTGGTTACAGGCCTTTCCCAGCCAATCGGTATGTGATCACGAAGGGACCCGATCGCCAACTGGTTCTCTTCTGGTTCTGGGGACGAGGTCGAGGCGTTGCCAGCGAAGACTGGGCGGATTTCTATCTGGTATTCGATTCTCTTCGTCTGAATCGGAACGATGATGCGCTCATTCGAATCAACACTCCTTTACTACCCGAGGAAGATCCGGACGCTGGCCAACGGCGTTTACTCTCCTTCGCCGAGCAAGTAAGCCCTCTCGTGGGCAGCTACATCCCTCGTTGACATCGGCTCGGATTCGCCACGTAAGCCTGGACTGAGACCGCAGATTGCGAACTGATTCGCTCCAACGAATCGCCGAACGGGAGTGAAAGATCGAACAATGACGCACTTGCAACCTCCGGCTGCACGAACCCGGCCCGCAATTATGCTCAGACCGGCGTCGCCGTTTTCCGCGCTGGACTAAAGAACGGCAACGCAGTCACCTTAACGTTCGTCTTCAGCCGGATCGCCTCAATCGTAATCTCCATCTGCAACTGCGTCCCCAGCTTCGAGTGCTCGGTCTCAACGCTGGCGAGCGCGATCATCTTTTTCAGGATCGGCGACCAACTCGTGGTCGTCGCTTTGCCCACCTGCTTGTCTCCGGAGTACAGAGGCACCGCCACGCGCGAAGCCTGGCTCGGCGCAGCCGGAGTGAGGCCATAACGTTCGTAAAGCGCCTCCACGTCAGTCCAATCGACTTCCACGCCGACAAATTGCCGCGGCACGCCATTCTTTGCATCCTGCTGCAGCGCCCGCTTGCCAATGAAATTTTCTTTTTCCAGATGCACCATCTTGGCGAAGCCCAGCTCGTACGGCGAATACTTCTGCGATGGAATCAGCGCCTTCTTCGAACTGCTGTAGTCCACTTCAATCAGCAGCAACCCCGCTTCCACCCGCGCCACGTCCAGCGCCAGCATGCCGGCAGCGTGCAGATCAAACTGCTTGCCCTTTTCCGCCAGCGCATCCCACACTTTCACCGCGTCATTGGGTTCCTTTAGTGGAACCCAGATTTCATACCCCAGATCGCCGGTGTACCCCGTCCGCGAAATGTCGACGGGCACGCCCGCAATCTTCCCGTGCGTGACGCGGAAATACTTTAAGTTCGTAATGTCCGCATCGGCCACAGTCTTCAGCAGCTTCGCCGAAGTCGGCCCCTGCAGCGCGAGGGCTGCAACTTTTTCGGAAATATCCTCCACCTGCACGTCCATGTTCAGGCCGTTCTGGCGGAACCAGCGCAGGCTGGGATCGGCGGCCGTCCAGCGATAAACATTTTCCTCCAGTCGCGAAATCGTTCCGTCGTCGATGACCTTGCCCTCTTCATCGCACCAGCAGCAATAAATCACCTGCCCCACTTTCACTTTGTTAATGTCGCGCGTGATCACGCGGTTTACCAGCCGGGTCGCGTCCTTGCCCGTGACCAGATACTTGTAGAGGGGCGATATATCGATCAGAGCCGCCGCATTGCGGATGGCGTTGTACTCGTGCTCGTGATGCACTTCATACACACTGACCGTGTAGTATCCCGACCACTCGCGGTAGTTCAAGCTATGGCAAAGCGGGAAAGTTCTCGCGTGAAACGCGGTTCCAATGGGCAAGTGATTCCCTCGACTCGAACTCGGATTATATTCACGCGCGCGTGTCCACAGCAACACTCCGCCGCAAGCTCATTCCCGACCGGGGATATCTTCGACGCCAGAGCCCTTTTCGAAGGCGTCATCCCGAAGCCCCGCGTTTTCTCCAGCGGGGCGAGGGATCTCCCGTAACTCGGCTCCTATATTCATTAGTCACAGACAGTATCAAGCCGATTGCGCTAAAGAGAAACGATGCGACCTCCCAAACAATTCTTCGTCTACATCATGACAAACGGTCCAAAATCTGCCGTCTTATACACGGGCGTGACGGGCAATCTCCCCCACCGAGTCTGGCAGCACAAGAACAAGCTGGTACCAGGCTTTACCAGCCGTTACAACCTGACCCGTCTCGTATACTACGAGCGCTTCTTTTACCCAGACGCAGCCATTTCCCGGGAAAAGGAAATCAAAGGCTGGCGGCGCAGCAAGAAAATAAAGCTCATGGAATCGATGAATCCGCGCTGGGAGGACTTGGCGAAGGATTGGGGCAATGAATACAGGCCCGAACCAGCATCAGATCAGCGGGAGATCCCTCGCCCCGCTGGAGAAGACGCGGGGCGTCGGGATGACGCACATTCCCAGGTATCTGGCCCCTCGCTAAGCCGAAAAGACGAGTGCGAGCATTGACAGGCCGTTTATCCTGAGTTCTAGGAAAAGTCCTTAGTCAACTCAGAATATGGTAGCGATTGCGTTCTCGATTTTGGTAGCGATAGCATTGCTGAGCATCTACAGCGATCTTGCGATGAGATTCCGCCTCACGATGAGGGAAGTCTCCAGGGACAAACTCGTGTGGTGGAGGTCTGGACAATCGGAGGTTACGGATGCGTATCAAGAACTCTTTCCCCGCAGCCGACTACCTCTGTTTGCGCAATTTGCCTTCTGGCTCGTTCTGATCGTGGCAGGTGCCGCATTGGCTACAGCCCTATGGAAATCACATTGATTCCGGCAACGGCTGACTGAAAGTCAAACGATCGAGTGTGCAGACAAAAGCACCCGTTCCAGATAGAATTGCAATCGACCAATGCGCTTCACCACTACATCTCTACTGAGCCTTCTCCGTCGCTGGACCATCCTTCACAGCGGGCTCTGATCCCGCTATCCATATCATTGTTACGCGAGTATCATCTCGTTTTCCAACTTCCAAGCTAACAGCTAAAGGCTAAGAGCTTATGGCTAATTCATACGACGTGATCGTAATCGGCGGCGGCCACAACGGACTGGTCAACGCTGCGTACCTCGCGCGCGCGGGAAAGAAAGTTCTCGTGCTCGAACGCCGCCACATTCTCGGGGGTGCGGCCTGCACCGAAGAAGTTTTTCCCGGATTCAAGTTCTCCGTCTGCTCATACGTTGTATCTCTGCTGCGCCCGGAAATCATCCGCGATCTCGATCTTCCGCGCCACGGGCTCGAAATTCTTCCGCTCGATGGCACTTTCACGCCGATGCCCAGCGGCGATTACCTGTGGCGCGTGAACGACCACGGTAAAACTCACCGCGAGATCGCCCGCCACTCCCGCGTCGACGCCGAAGCCTACGACGAATTCGGCAAAGCCATGCAAGCCATGTGCCGCTTCGTGAAGCCGATCCTCAGCATGGTCCCTCCCGACCCCAACACGCTCAACCCGCGCGAACTGATGAAACTGCTCTTCATCGGCCGCCGCTTCCAGGGTATGTCGAGCTCCGACAAATACAACCAGGTCCAGCTCATGACCATGAGCGCCATTGATTTTCTCGATCAGTGGTTCGAGACCGACGTGCTCAAAGCAACGATGTCAGCCTCGGGCATTATCGGCACATTCCTCGGCGTGCGCTCGCCGGGCACCGCCTACGTTCTGCTTCATCACTACATGGGAGAAATCGATGGCGCATTCCGCGCCTGGGGATTCGCGCGCGGCGGCACCGGCGCTATCTCAAACGCCATCGGCGACGCCGCCCGCGAAGCCGGAGTCGAAATCCGCACGCAGGCCGCTATCGCGAAGATCATCGTCAAAGACGGAAAAGCCAAAGGCGTTGTCCTAACCAACGGCGACGAAATCTATGCCGATACAATTTCCTCCAGCGTCGATCCCCGACTCACCTTCAACAAGTTCATCGAGGCCGAGCACTTGCCCGCCGACTTTCTTGAAGACATCAACCGCTTCAAATACCGCGGCTCTTCCGGCAAGGTAAACATGGCGCTCGATGCCCTGCCGAATTTCAAGGCCATTCCCGGGCCCGGCGCGCACCTGCGCGGCGCAATTTCGATTTCGCCTTCGGTTGAATATATGGAGCGCGCTTACGACGACGCCAAGTACGGCAACTTCTCGCGCCGCCCCTACATCGATATGGTCATCCCTTCGCTCACCGATCCCTCGGTCGCGCCGCCGGGCAAGCACGTGCTCTCCTGCTTCGTGCAGTACGCACCCTACAAGCTGCGCCCCGGCTTGAACTGGGACGATCAAAAACAGGCCTTCGGCGACACGGTCGTTAACACCATCGCCGAGTACGCGCCCAACATCAAAGACATCATCCTGCACAAGCAAGTAATCACCCCGCTCGACCTCGAGCGCGAGTGGGGACTGAGCGAGGGCAACATCTTTCAGGGCGAACTTTCTCTGGAGCAACTCTTCTTCCTGCGTCCAGCGCCGGGTTACGCGCGTTTCCGCACGCCCATCCAGAATCTTTACATGTGCGGATCGGCCACGCATCCGGGCGGCGGCATCATGGGCGCTCCCGGCCGCCTCGCCGCTCTGGAAATGTTAAAGGACCTTGGAGGTGCGGCCTAACATGTTTTCCCCTTGTCATCCTGAGCGAGGATTGTCCTTCGCGCGCCAAGCGCGAAGGACAACCGCAGTCGAAGGACCCCTCCACTCCATCTTCCATCCATCCGTCTCAAGGCGTTCTCCCTGTGAAGTTGAGAGATTCACCCTATGAAGACAACGGCCAGACCAGGTGCGCGCGACATCGTCATCATCGGCGGCGGCCACAATGGGCTGGTGACGGCGTTCTACCTTGCCAAAACGGGATTCAAGCCTCTCGTGTTAGAGCGCCGCGCTCAAGTCGGCGGCGCCGCCATCACTGACGAATTCCATCCCGGCTTCCGTTGCTCCACGCTCGCACATACTGCCGGTCCCATTCGTGCTGACATCGGGCGCGACATGCAACTGGAAAAGCATGGCCTCCGGCTAATCACGCCGGAGACCTGCGTAACAGCGCTCTCGCCCGATGGCCGCGCGCTTTCTCTGTTTCAAAACGAAAATAAATCAGCGCAAGCCATCGCCACTTTCTCACAGAAAGACGCAACCAAGTATCCAGAGTTCGAGAAATCTCTGGGAAAGATCAGCCAGGTAATCGCGGAAGTCCTTGCCACCACGCCGCCCGACATCGATCACCCCGGCAGCGGCGATCTTTGGAGCATGCTCAAGACCGGCCGCGCCCTGCGCAATCTCGGCAAAAGAGATTTGTACCGCGTTCTGCGATGGGGCCCTATGGCAGTTGCCGATCTTGTAGCAGAATATTTCGAAACCGAATTATTGCGCGCCGTAATCGCGGCTCGCGGAATTTTCGGAACTTTTCTCGGACCCCGGTCGGCCGGCAGCAGTCTGCAATTGCTGATTCGCGCGGCGGGAGATTCTCATCCCGCCGGCTCAGCATTCTTCGCCGTCGGCGGAATGGGCGCATTGACCCAAGCCATGGCCTCAGCCGCGAAAGCCGGCGGCGTCGAGATTCGCACTGCCGCCGAAGTCATCGAGATTCGCGTGAAAGACGGTGTCGCCACTGGCGTTCTCCTCGCGACCGGGGAAGAAATCAGCGCCAAGGCCGTAATCTCCAATGCTGACCCCAAGCGCACCCTGCTCAAGCTCACCGATCCCGTGCATCTTTCTCCCGACTTTGTGCAAAAGTTGCAACACTACCGCGGCAATGGCACCGTCGCAAAGGTCAACCTCGCGCTCTCCAGCTTGCCGAATTTCACCGCCCTCAAAAGCGGAAACGGCGACGCACTCACGGGACGCATCCACATCGGCCACGAGATCGACTACTTAGAGCGTGCCTTCG
>Ga0185299_10001864_pt1 | contig 36222 bp, 28 predicted proteins | sample PaiPotPPA55metaG_FD_128002 | JGI IMG/M metagenome (GOLD analysis project Ga0185299, IMG submission 128002) | Iron sulfur acid spring bacterial and archeal communities from Banff, Canada, to study Microbial Dark Matter (Phase II) - Paint Pots PPA... ...
TCCTTCGTTGGCAAAACCGTAGTAATAACCTTGCTCCTCTTCCTTGGTCAGCCAGACGCGCCGCAGGACGTATCGCGGATCATCGGGCGGGACCAGCAAGCGGTCGTGGGCGTCGACGGTTTCGAGGTCGGCGTCGCCAGAACCATGCGCTACCCACGTGCCGTCGCACGCGCGTAACACCGGCTCCATGGCGGTGACCAAGCCGCTTGCCGGCACGTTGACTTCTACCGTTTTGCCGCGCCGCACGTGGATGTAGGGCTCGCGGTTCGAGACCACAAACAGCCTTCCATCTTCCAATCGGGCGCGAACGTGCACCGCCAGCCGATCGGCCGTCCACATGGACTCTCCTGTTTCACGCAATCGCGCTTCCAACTCGGCGGCCGAGCGGGCGACGTTCAAGCTCTCGGCGAAGGTTGCCACCTCCCGTGCCAGAGGGCGAAACATCTCCAGATCTGGCACCTTGATTCGCACTACCCCACGCCCTGTTCGCAGAGCTTTCATCCAATTGGCGGTACGGGCGATGGGACCCGTGATGCTCCAACGCACAATCAGCACTGTGATCAGAACGATCAGAAAAACATGCGCCAACGCGCTCAGGAAGGTTTCGCGCCAGATGCGCAGGCTTTCTTGCTTGATGTAGCCGGAGTCATGAACAATTGCCAAACTGCCAATGAGTTCATCTCCGCTGTGCAAGGGTAAGGCATAGATATGAATCGAAGCGCTTCCCATACGCAGAAAAGCATTCGTGTCATGATTTTGCTGGAGGGCTTGCAGTACGATCGGAGGCGCACTCGCCATTAGCGGCTGAAGGTTGGTGGTTACAGCAATAGGATGGCCTTGCGGGTCGTAGACTGCCAGCCCGGCCAGGTGTTCGCGGTTAGCGAACTGCTGCACGGTGCGCTGCAACGTATGTTGCGCGTCGCGGTCGAGATCGCGTTCGACGTTCCTTGCGAGACTTTCACCCAATACCTCGGCGCGACGCTGCAAGTCTTTTCGCAGGCTGCGGTTCAGCATGAACACCTGATAGTAGGAAGAGCACAGCGATACCAGCGTGACGCCAAGAATGAGCGAGACGATCAGTCGAGCGCTTAGCAATCGCATCTGATACGTCCTCCGAAACCCGTAACTCGGCGGGTGGTCTCAACCCAACAAAACATCGGGAGGAGAGACTTTGCCGTAAGCATTCCGACTAACGACCGGGACAAGGCCTTCAGAAATTCTGTCGCATGGCCTCGAAGGCCGCGTCATGAGGGCACTGGGTTGTTGGGTTATTTGAGCCGTCGCTTCGAGAAACGCAACCACCGCGTCCGTCGCTTCGTCAGCCCAGCAAGTAGCCCCTATCTGAGGACAGGACCATCAAAAGGGTTGCACAATGCTTGCCAAAACCTTAAGCGTTTGATTTTCAGACAATTGGCGCGAGCGCTCGACGACAATCGCAATGTAATTCTTTCTCACGAAAACACGATTTGGCAAACGGAGGCGAAACCGAATAACTAATCAACTCCACGACAAGGTCATCAGGGAATCGGCCGCCAAGGTAACATCGGCGGCATTATTTCCCAGCTTTAGCGTTGCCGTTCTCGCGGGGCCCAAGTTGGTGACGATCAGCACTTTCTGTCCATCGGGATTCTCGAAGGCAACCTGCTCCACGCCCTCCATCTGGCAAGTGGAGCCGAATCTCTTCGCTCCTCGCCGCACATGGCGTGAGAAGTGCGCAAAGGCCCAATACTGGCCGCTGGGCGTGATTTCCTTCGTCTGGGAATGAATAGTGACCATCCCTCCGCAGGGAAACGGGCCGATGTTGGGCCGGCCTTTTTCGTCCAGCGCCAGGTTCCATCCTGTAAGTGACTGGCACCAGTGCCGAACTGTCTGCGTGAATGTCTTCCCCCAGTTTGCCCAGTCGGTCGCATAGTCGGGGGCCGTGTAGTCGGGGCCGCCTTCCGTCCAGTACAGTTGCGCATCGGGATGCGCGTCGTGCACTTTGTCCATCATCTCCGGCGTTCCCACATATCCGTGAAATGCAACCGCGTTGCAATATTTGCGGAGTCCCTGGTCGTCGAGTTCGCAGATGGCCCGCCCCCACAGATTGTAATTATGGTCGAGGATCCAGATCTTTGTGGATAGACCGCTCTGCTGAAGCAGCGGTCCCAGGTAGTTCTTGACGAATCCGATTTCGTATTCCTGCGGAAACAGGCACGCGGGCATTCTGCCATCCTGATCGGTATCCACCTCATTCTGCACCGTGACCGCCTGCACCGGCACGCCGGCCGCGGCATACGCGATCAAAAACTTTATGAAATACTGCGCGTAGGGACCGAAATAATGCTGGCGAATGGAGCCGCCCAGCATCGAGCCTCCCACCTTCATCCAGCCCGGAGGACTCCAGGGCGACGAGAACAGAAATAAGTCTGGATTCGCTTTCCGCGCCAGCCGCAGCATTGGCAGAACGTAAGACTCGTCGTGCGCGATCGAAAATCTCTTCATCTCAGGATCGGGCTCGCCCTCGTCGTAGCTGAAAACCTCAGTGGAATAGTCGCTGGACCCAATGCAGGTGCGGCAAACGTTGAGACTCATTTCCGAGGGATGAAACAGCTCGTGAAATAAGTCGTCGCGAGCCGGAGCCGGGAGTCGGTTGAACGTGTAACAGGCGGCGTCTGTAAACGCCGCGCCGAACCCGAGCATTTCCTGAAACTTCTTGCTGGGATCGAGAACAATCGCATTTTCCGCCGTCGCGGCGGCGGTTCGCCAAGTCAGACTTTCCGCAGGAGCGTAGCGCAGCTTGCCGCCGGTTACGCGAACCGTGATGTCTGCCGCGGGCGCCGCAGCTTCGGAAGGTGTCCAAGCGGACGCCAAATTGGCAGTCGCCGTCGCGGTCAAACTTGCCGCGGATAATTTCAAGAACCTTCGTCGGGTGCTGGCGTTCGACATGGGCTCTCCTGGCGCGAATCGTGCCGTTGTGAGTATAGTGCGTGAGTATAGTTCGAAGGCTCGACAATTTCCGGGGGTATCGATATCAATGCGATCCAGAGGGTGGCGCGCTGTTTTTTGGGGAACAATTCTGTTAGTGGGCGCAGGTGTGATTGCCGTTAGCGCGGCCGAGCAGACTCCGTCCGCTACTGTTCCCGCCTGGAAGTTAGTTTGGAGCGATGAGTTCAACGGTCCGAACGGCTCCGTAGTCGATTCGTCAAAGTGGGCGACAGAAACGGGCGGAGGAGGCTTCGGCAACAACGAACTTGAGTATTACACCAGCCGCCTCGAAAACGCTTCGCAGCAGAATGGCAATCTTGTGATTAAGGCCGTTCAGGAGAAATACACCGGCTCGGACGGTGTCACCAGAAACTACACCTCCGCACGCTTGAAGACTCAGGGCAAGTTTTCGCAAGCCTACGGACGCTTCGAAGCGCGCATCAAGATTCCCCGCGGACAGGGAATCTGGCCGGCCTTCTGGATGCTGGGCAACGACATCGACAAACCCGGCTGGCCCGCCTGCGGCGAGATCGACATCATGGAAAATATCGGCAAAGAGCCGTCGCTGGTTCACGGCACGATCCACGGACCAGGATATTCAGGCGGCAAAGGGATCGGCTCACCCTACGCACTTCCCGACGATCAAAGCTTTGCCGACGACTTTCACATTTTCGCTGTTGAATGGGAACCGAAAGCCATCCGTTTCTACGTAGACGACCATCTTTACGCCACCCGCACTCCCGCCGATCTTCCCGAGGGGACGAAGTGGGTTTACGACCATCCATTCTTCATTCTGCTCAACGTCGCGGTGGGAGGCTATTGGCCTGGGAATCCCGACGCGACCACAGTTTTTCCGCAAATCATGCTGGTGGATTATGTGCGAGTCTATGCGCGCACACGTTCGAAGTCTACGAACTCGGTGCAACCGTGACGCGGATTGTGTTCTTGCATCAGGCCTATCCATTTTGCAATATTGACCTCCGCCTCTCCCCCTCAGATAAAATCGGAGGCTTATTACGCGAAATGAAAGGAATCAGGCATGAGCAAAGTACGAGTCCTCGCAGGCACGCGCAAGGGCGCATTCATTCTTACCGCAGACGGCAAACGCCAAAACTGGGAGGTCAGCGGTCCGCACTTCGCCGGGTGGGAACTCTATCACCTCAAAGGATCGCCAGCGGATCCCAATCGCATCTATGCGTCGCAAACAAGCGGCTGGTTTGGGCAGATCATTCAACGCTCCGACGACGGCGGCAAAACCTGGCACCAGCCGGGTACGCCTCCCGGTCAGGAGCCCGCGCCCGGCCCGCCCAAAGCCGTCAGCAACAAATTCGTCTACGACACGTCGCCGGAAACCGGCGCGCCCCTGACCACCCACCAGTTCTATGATGGCACGCAGCATCCCTGGGAGTTTAAGCGCGTGTGGCATCTCGAACCGTCGCTCACTGATCCCGACACCGTCTACGCCGGAATTGAGGATGCCGCCCTGTTCCACTCCACCGACGGCGGCGAGAACTGGAAAGAACTCCCCGGCCTGCGCGGTCACGGCACCGGCCCCAAGTGGCAGCCCGGCGCCGGAGGCATGTGCCTGCACACCATCATCCTCGATCCCAGCAATCCTGACCGCATTTATATCGCGATTTCGGCTGCCGGCGCTTTCCGCACCGACGACGGCGGCAAGAGTTGGAAGCCCATCAATAAGGGTCTCTATTCAAAATACATCCCGAACCCGACCGCTGAGATCGGCCACTGCGTGCATCACGTCGCCATGAATCCATCGCGCCCCGGAGTTTTGTTCATGCAGAAGCACTGGGACGTCATGCGCTCCGACAATGCCGGAGATCAGTGGACGAAGATCAGCGGAAACCTGCCAACGGATTTCGGCTTCGTCATCGACATTCATTCGCACGAGCCGGAGACGGTTTACGTCGTCCCCATCAAGAGCGATGGCGAACACTACGTCCACGAAGGGAAGCTGCGCGTTTTCCGCAGCCGCACCGGCGGCAACGAATGGGAGGCGCTGACTAAAGGCTTGCCGCAGAAAGATTGCTACGTCAACGTCCTGCGCGACGCGATGGCAGTGGATACACTCGACAAGTGCGGAGTCTATTTCGGTACCACCGGCGGCCAAGTCTATTGCTCCGCCGATGCTGGAGACAGCTGGAGTCCAATCGTCCGCGACCTGCCGGCGGTGTTATCAGTAGAAGTACAAACACTGGCGTGAGCCACAAGAAAGAATGGGCAGAGAAAACGCCGTGTGCCCCACCCTTCTCTCGGTTTTTGCGAGAGAGCCTGCCGTGAGCTTGTCGAAGGGGTGGGATTTTCACTCTACACTGTCAGGGGGACAGTTGGGCCAAGTCAACAGGAGAAAAATGAAAATACTCGTGATGGCTGTTGCGTGCTTATTGTCGCTGACAACTATCGCAACAGCGCAGGAGAAGCAGGCGGAAAAATCAACCTCAACCGCGTCCATTCTTGAAGCGAAAGTGCGGAGGGTTTGGGAAGATTTCAAAACCAAGAATAAGGCGTCCCTCGGAGCCGCGCTTGCCGACGACTTCCGCTTGTTTGAAGAAGGCACAAGCGGATTTGGGGACAAGAAGGCCGACCTCGCCACGGTAGACGAATTAGAGCTTATCAGCTACACACTCAAAGACTTCACCGTGAAATCGCTCGGACCTCGCGCCGCGCTGGTCACCTATGTGGCCCACTATGAAAGTAAGGCCGGCGGCCAGGTGGCAAAGGCAGACAGTGTCTTCGGCGAAGTGTGGGCGCGCGAGGGCAATGACTGGAAGGCGCTCTATCTCCAGGAAACCTACATCCAGGGAGCCCCGGCGAAGTAAAGGGCGATGCGGTGGCAGTCATCGCCGCTGCCGCATCGAAATGAATGTCATGATTCGAGTCGAACTACCGCAGCATCTTCGCACCCTGGCGCACGTCGATCGCGAAGTAACCCTCGAAATCGACGGTCCGGTCACGCAGCGCTCGCTCCTCGATGCCCTCGAGGCCCGCTATCCCATGCTGCGAGGTACCATACGCGACCACGGCACACAACAGCGGCGCGCCTTCTTGCGTTTCTTTGCCTGCGAGGAAGATCTGTCCCACGAATCGCCGGACGCTCCGTTGCCCGACGCAGTTGCGTCGGGGAAAGAACCTTTCCTGATTATTGGGGCCATCGCCGGCGGCTAGCCGAAAAATACGCGCGTGTGGAGCGGGCACTTTTGGCCGCTTGCATGCGGTGGCACAAAACCTAGCGGGCAGGAGTGCCCGCTCCACACACAAAGATTGGGCGCCCTGCGTGATAACATTTCTGCCGTGGCGATGACCGACACGAGTCCCGGAGCGCGAGAAGTTCAACTCCGGGTTCACAACTCGATGTCGGGCGAACAGCGGCTCCTGCTCGCCTTCGAGATGAGCTTGTTCGCTCGCGACCTGGCGCGCGCGGGAATCCGCAGGGATCATCCGGAATGGGACGAAGCGCGCGTTGGTCGAGAATTGCTCAGACTCGCCTTCCTGCCAGCCCCCTTGCCAGAACGACTGCGATGAGCGCCCCAGAAGTCTTGCAAAGAATTACTGCAGCGCTCGACCAGGCCGGCATCGCCTATATGTTGACCGGATCGTTTGCCAGCGCGCACTATGGGGCGCCACGCTCAACTCAGGACATCGACCTTGTTATCGCAGCCACCGTGGAACAGTTAACATCACTCGTCCAAAATCTGCCGAGCGGTGAATACTACGCAGATTTGGATGCGGCCCTCGAGGCTCGCCGACGGGAATCGTTGTTCAACATAATTGATCTGGCCACCGGTTGGAAGATTGACCTGATCTTTCGCAAGTCGCGCCCCTTCAGTCAGGGGGAGTTTGCCCGTCGCCAACAGATCAGCTTGCAGGGCCTTCGCCTTTTTATAGCGAGCGCTGAAGACGTAATCGTCGCGAAACTCGAATGGGCGAAGCTGGCAAAGTCCCAAAGGCAGATTGACGACGTAGCAACTATATTGAGGCTACGAGGGGACGTTCTCGACCGCTCGTACTTGGAAGGGTGGATTTCCGAATTGGATTTGAAGGCTCAATGGATTGTCGCCAGGAGCGCAGCAGGGCTTTCCGAGACTGGCAGCTGAAGTCAAGTCTACTTTCGTAGGTATCCAACGTCCTCGAGAGTAGACATTCCTTCCACAGCCTAACCCTCTGAAAACACGTCTGGACAAAAAGTACACTTAGTCGATTCAGCGACTTGGCTGCGATCCCATTTGCCTTTTTCCACAGCGTTCCTGCAGGAACATCGCGCGATCTACCCCACAGGCTCAGGCATCCACGATGTTGGAGGCGACGCTTGCGGCGGTGGCGGAGGATACAGCGCCAGGCTCAAGGGTCGATAACGTGGCGCGAAGAAGTAGATCGCATACGCGGGAAAGAACACGATGGCTGGCACTGCAATCAGCGATGTTAAGAAAAGAAAAATCGCCAGCAAAACGCATCCCACCACGATAGCGACGGTAATCGTAAAAACATTCCACGTCATGCCTGCGGACTTCCCGGTGATCATGGCAATAATCCCCAGGCCCAGAGCCGGAATCGCGACGATCAAACCAAGAATCAGCGATGCGATACCAATCACGATTCCCGCGCCGATGGCCAAAACGACTTTCATTCCAACATACGCGGCGTAGCCGGTTTGTTCGGCTTGGATCATGGGCCACAATCGTCGCCAGCCTTCGACCGCGCCAATATTCTCCAATGCCATTTGCGGTACAACAAAATCCTTGGTCAGCACGTGAACCACAGCCACGATCAAAAAGAAAAGGAATACCAGGAAGAACACCACGATGCCACCGAGTACCAGCGGCAGGACATGTTCGCGAGGCGGGTTGAACCATCCCATCGCCAGAGCAAATGCAGCGGGGATTCCCAGCAGCACTGCCATTGCTGCGAGAGTCGCCAGCATCAGTCCCATCTGCCACAAGAAATATTTCCAAGCCGGGCCTTGCCTGCGGCTCCAACCCTGGCGGATGCGACACTCTTTCGCGAGCACGCTGTCGAACAGGATGAACCGCATCACGCTGCTGACATACAACATCACAATGAAAAAGACGAAACCGGCCACCAGGAGGACGGCAACGACGCCGCCCAGAATCGCGGGATCGATTTTCGGCCAGCCTTGTTGCAAGAAATGGCGCGAAGAACCAGTCTGACGCGGAAAGCTGGTGGGAAAGTTGAAGCTTCCGCCGGAGCCCATCTCTCCGGCAAGCAGGCCGACGACGGCCAGTCGAATCCACTGCCCGAAGCGGAACGGCTGCAGGAGTTGGCGTTTGGTGTGCTGGAACGCGAGCGTAATTGTGTCCACGGCGGAGATGGGCAAGATTCACCTCGGCAAATGCTTCAGCAGAAAGGTACTGCGAAGCAGGAGACGAGGCAAATCAATTTTTGCGGGTTGACTACTCGTAACGCAGGGCTTCGACGGGATCGAGCTTCGACGCCCGCATTGCGGGAACGAGACCGCTGATGACGCCGACGATTAGCAGCACGGCGGTGGAAAGGATCACGGTCATCATGGAGATGCGGAGATGAATGTCGCCCTGGCCAGAATCGTCTTCAAACAATGGCCCCATCATGGGCAGCGTGCCGACCGACCAGGCGATCAGATAGGACAGCAACACGCCAATGGCGCCGCCAATCAGCATGATGAGAAGCGTCTCCGCCAGGAATTGCAGTTTGATATGCCGCTTGCGCGCTCCCAACGCTCGTCGGAGGCCGATCTCGCGAATGCGCTCGTCCACTGACACCAACATGATATTCATCACGCCCACCCCTCCGATGCCTAGCGTCAAAGTTCCAATGAAGGTCAGCAGCACCTGCAATCCGATGGTCAAGGCGTCGATGACGGGACGAAATTCATCGCGGCCGAACATTTGGAAGGCTTTGGGATCGGTCGGAGAAAAATTCTGGCGCGTGGCCACGGCCGACAGCACCTGCGCCATCGCTTTCTTTTCAAACTGCGGAGCGATGGGCTCGAACAGCATCACCGCGGCGTAGCGCGTATTCCATAAATCGCCAGCCGCGGAATATGGAATCCAGGAGGACTCGTCGTCGCTGGAAAAATAATTGCTCAGCTGAATTTTCCGGGCCATGACGCCGATAACCGTGAAGCGTACGCCGGAAACTTGCACCGTTTCGCCGACCGCGGGGCGTCCGCTAAACAATTCTTCCCTCAGCCTGCCACCGAGAAAGATGACGCGGCGGCGTTCCAGTTCGTCCTCAGCATTGATCCAGCGACCTTCAGACGGAACTTCATTGCGCATCTCCCCATATTCGGAACAGACTCCGCGCACCGGCGCGGTCCCGACCATGCGGTCGCCGTAGGCAATTCCGGGACGGCGGACGGTCTCAAGACACACATGCTTTACCAGCGGAGCCGTAGCCTTGACCATGTCGAGATCGGCCTGCTCGAGAACTACTTTCTTGCCGGCGCGCTGGCCGCCGGGCTGCTCGCTAGTTTGCTGCGGCCAGCAAATGACTACGCTCTTGCCGAAGGCGTCGAAGCCATGCACCAGCACGCTGCGGAAGCTGCTACCGTACGCGATCAACAGCGTCACGGTCGCGATGCCCCACACAATCCCAAGCATGGTAAGGAAGCTGCGAGTGACGTTGCGCTTCAGCGCGATCCAGGCCTCAAGGATAATTTCAATCAGCATGGGTGTGAGAGAACGTTTCAAAGTTTCAAGGTTTCAGAGTTTCAGGGTTTTGAAACCTTGAAACATGAAACCTTGAAACCTGTTCTTGCTATCCTCCGGCTTCGTAGCGCAATGCCTCAATTGGATCGATTGACGCGGCTCTCCGTGCGGGGAAGAGGGCTGCTCCTATCGCGATCAATCCCAACAGCGCGGCGGCAATCAAACCAGAGCTCCAGCTGGGGATCAATCCGGCGAAAAAGTCGGGCATCGGCAACATGTTCACCAGTGCGCAGAAACCAAACGCCACGCCCAGGCCGATTCCTCCGCTCAACAAAGCGATGATCAGCGCTTCGATGAAAAATTGCCGGAGAATTGTCCCCGCCGGGGCGCCAATCGCTTTACGCACGCCAATCTCGCGGGTTCGCTCACGCACCGCGACGAGCATCACGTTCATGACGCCAATGCCGCCCAGAACCAGAGTCACGATTCCGACCGCTCCCAGAAAGAATTTCATGCCATCGGTCATGCTCTTGAAGGCCTGGGCTTCCTGCACCGTGTCCCAGATGGGGCACGCTTCCTTGTCGTTCGGGTCGTAGCGATGCATGCGGGCCAGCGCCACCCGGACTTCGCGTTTACAGGCGGTGTGCTGATCGACCGATTTCGGGGTTACCAGAAGTTGATCGAAGGTGGAATTCGTTCCCGGAGGTTTGTCGGGAAAATCGCGGCGCATCGCGGCGAAGGGAACAAACACTTTGTTCACATCCCAGCCGTCATAGCTGGAATCCTGCTTCTTCTTCGCCATAACGCCGATGACGGTGTAAGGAAAGTCATTTAAATAAATCGTGTCGCCTACGGGATTGCGCCCGGGAAACAATTGCTTGGCGGCATCGGAACCGAGAAAAGCCACGCGACGCGCCTCGCGCATGTCATCCCAGTCGTAGAAACGTCCCGCGCCGACGTCGAGGCTGCGAATGTAACCGAATTGCGGATACGATCCCGTGACCGTGAAAGCGGCATTGTTGAAATTGGAATGCGTGCGCACGGTGTCCTGCTCAAGCTCGGGAATCGCATACTCGCAGTCTGGCGAATCGGACTGCACTACCGCTACATCCGGGTCTTCCCAATGCACGACGCGACCGGCATGGGTGCCTCCTGCCTGCAGGCTGGTGCGGCCATGGAAGACGATCATCACGTCCTTACCCAAGTTTCGCGCCTGAGTTTCCTGTCCCTTGCGCAAGCCTTCGCCGGCCGCGACCATGAGTACAATCGACACGATGCCCCAGGCAATCCCGAACATGGTCAGGAAAGCGCGCAGCTTGTGCGACCACAGGGTTCGCAGGACGTCGAAAATAAGATCGCGGACGGTCATGACACAGGTTGGACGCAGCCGGGGCGAGAAGGTCATCCCCAGCTGGCTTAGGGTTAGATACGCAAACGGCAGGGATTTTGTTGCAGAAAGATCGTAAAAATGTGACATACCGCTTGTTTAAAGCGGCATCGGCAGTTCAATTAGGGTCGTGATCCGCAAGGTGTTTGTGGACGTTCTTCTCCATCGTAAATAGCGGGGTTCCGAACAGATCGTGCGGTTCTTCCTCTGTTCGACGAAACCCATATTTTTCATAAAGCCGGATTGCCGCGTTCAGAAACGGAGTGGTGCTGAGAAATATGCGAAAGCAGCCATGATCGTGGGCCCACTGCTCGACGCACTCAAGAAAACGAGGCCCGATTCCTGATCCCCTCGCTTCGGGAACGACGCCCATCCCACGCATGTAGACCGATTGCCCCTTCGCTACCGCGGCCACAGTTCCCAGCACTCTCTCCTCGCGGCAGGCCAGCCACACAGGGCCTTCGCGCATGCGAGCAAGGACTTCGTTCGCGTTGGGCGTCGTCGCCAGAAAGCCTGCCCGGGTATAGAGAGCTTCATACTCTGCAAAGGATTCGCAGAGCACCTTCGCAACTGCGGGTGCGTCCTGTGGTTTCGCCTGACGAATCTCAATTTCCGGCGATGCAGGCATTCCTCCGCGCCCTCGGCTCACGCCTTCACGGTCACCGAGCCAACTCTATCCATCCACGCATCGAATTCTTTGAGCGCCAGTTCGCACTGGGCGCGATGCCGCTCTTTGCGGTCACGAATCTTTTTCGCGAGCGGCGGAAGAAGATCGAACGTGATGTTCGCCGGCTGAAAGTTCTTTGCATCCGCGTGAGTGACGTAATGCGTGAGCGATCCGAAGGCGGAAGCGCGCGGGGCGGGCGCTATGTCGGCTCCACAAACCAGCGCGGCAGCGTGCATCCCGGCCAATAGCCCAGTTGCGATTGATTCCACGTAGCCTTCCACGCCGCAAATCTGACCAGCGAAGAATACCTGCGGATACGTCTTCATCTGCAAAGTTTCCTGCAACAAAGTTGGGGCATTGATGTAGGTGTTGCGATGGATTTGTCCGTAGCGCAAAAAACGCGCATTCTCCAGGCCTGGAATCAGCCTCAGCACGCGCGCCTGCTCGCCAAACTTCAAATGGTTCTGGAATCCGACCAGATTGTAGGAATCCGCCCGCAGGTTTTCCTGCCGCAACTGCACCACGGCATAAGGCATCCTTCCGGTGCGGGGATCGATTAGCCCGACCGGCTTCATCGGACCGAAGCGCAGCGTGTCGCGTCCGCGGCGCGCAATTTCTTCGATGGGCAGGCAACTCTCGAAATAATTCAGCTTTTCCCAATCGCGCTCTTCGACGGACTGCGCTGCGACGAGAGCATCGTAAAACAAGCCGTATTCCTCGGGCGTCATTGGGCAGTTGATGTAATCGGTCGATCCTTTGTCATAGCGCGCCGCCATGTAGACGCGCGACATGTCGATCGAATCGGCTTCCACGATGGGGCTGATCGAATCGTAGAAATACAAATGCGGACAGTGCGAATCAGAATTGCGCGGAGCGGGCGCCCCCGCCCGCCCGGCCTCTGACTTGGCCCCGCTTAGCCGCGCAATTTCCGACGAGAGGGCGTCCGAAGTTAGCGGGCCAGTGGCGATAATGGTTACAACGCCCGACTCATCGACCGCCGTCACTTCTTCGCGTCGAATGCGAATGCGCGACTCTCGATAGATCGCTTCGGTTACGCGACTCGCAAAGGTTACCCGATCCACCGCCAGCGCGTGCCCTGCGGGGACGGCGCATTCCCGCGCAATCTCCAGCAGCAGCGAACCGGCACGCCGCATCTCTTCCTTCAGCAGCCACGGAGCGGTGTTCTCACTGTCCGATTTCAGGGAGTTCGAGCAGACGAGTTCGGCAAAATCCGCGGTCTGATGTGCCGGAGTGGAACGTACTGGACGCATCTCGAAGAGTTCCACATCCAGGCCTCGCCGCGCACACTGCCATGCAGCTTCGGAACCCGCCAACCCTGCTCCAATAATTTTGATGAGCGTCATTTTGTTTGTGACATCTATTTCGGCTTCCGGCGCGCCTTCCGCGGCTCGTGAATCCTCTCGTCTCTTTCCAGCATCTCGACAAACTCGCGAATCTTGCGGGACCGGGTCTCCGCTTTCTTCACCGTTTGAATACGAAACAGCACCGCGTATCGATTAGCGCCATCGAGGGAGTGAAAAAACTCTCGAGCTCGCGGACTGGCATCCAGTGCGGCCTGAAAATCGTCGGGAACCTTTGCGCCTTTGGGCGAGTCATAGGCAGCATCCCACTGTCCGCCCTGCTTGGCCGCCTCTACCTCTTCCAGGCCCGCAGCCTTCATCCGGCCGGACGCGATTAGAGCGTTCGCCTTGTCGCGGTTGATCTTCGACCAGACGCTCTTCGGCGATCGGGGAAGGAACCGCTGCAGCCACGCCTGCTCGCTTTCACCCCTCTTCTGGCCGTCGATCCATCCATAACACAAGGCTATCTCGAGCGCCTCAATGTAGGTTACCGATCGAAGGCCCGACCCTTTTTTCACCAACCGCACCAAAGGCCCTGCGAACTGCGATGATTTTTCTCGAGCCAAGCGGCCCACGCGGTTTGAGTTGCGAACAGGCGGAGCGAATCGCCCGCGACTCGGCTCTTGGTCTTCACCGTAAGCTCTGGGCCAGTCGCGGCAAGATTTTCGGCTTACTACGACAGCGGGACTGCCGCAGCGGCGACCAGTACCCAACCACCTTTTTTGTACACCCAAGTGTCGATAAAGCGCCAGCGCTGCAGTTCGAGGCTTCCTTTCTTTGCTTTTTTTTCGGAGTAAGTGCCGACCACAATGGCGGTACTCCCGAATGTGCGCACCGTCATCGGTCCCATTACAATCTGATCCTGTTGGGGGCTCTCGCGCTTGATCCTCGAGAGATATTCGGCTTTCGTTATCAATTTGCCGTATTCCACGTAGACCAGAGCGTTATCGAAAATCAGGTCCAATGCACCGTTGTCGTTGCGCGACTGCCCGACGGTCCACGCGCTCTCTAACGCACGAATGCCTGCCGCTGTGCCGCCCGCAGCCAGTTGCTGTGCCGGGACCGACAGCGACGCGGCGCAAACTAGAACGCAGCAACAGGCAGCGATTTTCATAAGATATGCCTTCGACGCAAAGGGATGAACAAGAGAAAAGGGATTTCCGTGGACACTCAATTTCCGCCCGGCGTTAGCAGGCTCGCAATCGCGATCCATTGCCCGTTCTTGTCGAGCCACGTATCCACAAAACGGCCTCGCCGCACGAACGGCTTTCCATGTTCCATGCCCTTCATCCGGTAAAGGCCGGTGACGATTGCAGTCTTTCCGTGCAGCTGCACAGTCATGGCTTCTGCCGTGAATTGAAGCGAATCGCTCGTCTCGATGTGCATGAGCACTTCCGCCTTGGTCAGGACTTTACCCTCCGGGTCCACATAAACGAACGCATCGTCGAGCACTGCGCCCAGCGCCGTTACGTCTTTGTTCTGCCATGCTTGCATCTTGCCGACGCGCTCGAGCGCGATAAGGTTCGAGGCAACGCCGGGATCGTCCGCTGCCTGTGCAGCGGCCATCGCCGATCCGAGGCACATGAGGACCATCGTCCACGGCAAGGTTTTCATCCATACCCTCACCTAAGGGATATCGGCACAAGCCCGATTATTCTTGAGGGCTGGGTCGGGCTGCACGCAGTCGTCCGATCTGCGATGATGAAGACGAACTTCTGGAGGAGTCGATGGCGCGCATTACCCTGGTCAGTCTCGAATCCGCGACGGCCGAAGTGAAGGAAATCTACGAGAAGGCGCTTCGCGGAAAACCTGGAAACGCGCAGAAGGCGTTGGCCCATCGCCCGGAAATGCTCAAGACTTTTCTGAGCTTCTACGCCAGCGTTGGCCGTTCCCTGGACCGAAAGTTGTACGAACTCATCTATCTTCGCGTATCGCTGATCAACGGATGCCACTACTGCACCCAGCATCACGTTGCGTCGTCAAAGAGGGTGGGACTAACCGCGGAGGACTGGTCGGCGCTCCGAACGGGAGATTATTCACGCTACGGCGAAAAAGAGCGCGCCGCACTGATCTATGTCGAAAAGCTAACGCGTATGCCGCACGATATCACCGACAGCGACTTCGCGCCGCTGAGCAAAAATTTCTCCGAACCGGAAATTGTTGACATTCATCTGTTGACGGGCCTGGCGAATCTTACGAATCGGTTTACCGATCCGCTGGGCCTGGAAGTAGAGTTCCCGGAAGAAAAGATCTAGCTTTTTGCCACGGATTTTCGCGGATTACCACGGATGAACAGGAAGGCATTGCTTGATTCCGCGTTGATCCGTGGAATTCGTGGCAAATATTTTCAGCAAGTTAAAGGATTTCCCGCGCATCGCCAACGCGCTTCGTGACGTGCTCCCGGTCGAGATATTCGAGTAGAGGGATGGCGTACTTACGGCTGACTCCCGTCAATTCTTTAAACCTGGCTACATCCATTTTCGGAGATTTGGTTTTCTGGCCTGTAATTAGCCGGCGCAACTGTTCCAGCGCGCTTCGATGAAAGACAAGTTCGTCAGAAAGTTTGACCAGCACCTTGTCCCGTAGCAATAACGTTACGATCTTCTGAGCGCGAATCTTATCCACGCTCAGTCCGGCGATTACCTCATGGAGTGCCGGAACTCTCAATCCAGCAGCGGCAAAGGCGTCCTCGATTTTCTTCTTCGACTCGGCTTCCGCGTCCTTCATGACAACGCCCTGGCCCGGTAGTCGTATGAGGTCGCCGGCAGCCTCAATATTTTTTTCACGAACGAGTTGATCGAGGGCGGCCGTGAACTCCTCCGGGGACGCTTTCACCTGCTCGCGTAGCGCTTCCCTGGCAATCCCGCCCACAAGGGAATTCTTCTTATGAAAGGCTGCGACTGTACTCACGATGAATTGCTCAAGCCCGATCATTGCGGGCGCATGCACGAACAGGTCGGCGATGCGTAGCACTCGCGTGTCTTTCACAATTTGGGCGAGGCGGGATTCAATGAAGTCTCGATTCCATCCCGTTTCGGCGATAAGGTGCGAAATTGAAATTCCAGCGTGGCCGCGCCTCGCAATGCGGGCTGCGAGGATGGATTCCGGATTGCCGTCGGCCAGTATCTGAAGAAAACTTTCAAGTCCCGGCATGCGGTGGATTACTGCCGTATCGAGCACAACGCCGCCGCCAATGGTCATCACGGGGGAAAACTGGCGGATAATGAATCTATCCCCAGGCACCAAAAGCGCCGCCTGTGGAAGCTTTAACCTCGCCATTGCTACCGCCCCAGGAGCGACCTGCTTTATGCCATGCAGTGCGATCTCCGCCACCGTCTCCATGGTGTTGGAGTGGAAGTGGACTCGGGACCGGTGCTTCAGCGCGCGCGGAGCTGAGGCAAGCAATCGCAGTCGGACATCAACCCGGCGTGTCGTCGAAAATGTTGTGGGCGGCGCGAGAGTCATGCCGCGCGCCAAATCTTCGGTGCTTGCACCGGCGAGGTTTAAAGCCGTGCGTTGCCCGGCAATCGCCGCCTCCGAAGCGTGCCCGTGGACTTGAACTCCTCGCACTCGGACTTTTCGACCGGAAGAAAAAACTTCCAACTCTTCTTCGCGTCGAATCGTGCCTGAGAGCAGCGTTCCGGTCACTACCGTGCCAAATCCCTTCATGGTGAATACCCGGTCGATTGGCAAGCGCGACAGCGCATGCGGATCGCGCGTCTGCACTTCCGCGGCGGTGGCGATCATCGCCCGCTTCAGATCGTCGAGTCCGGCGCGGGTCAATGAACTCACTGCAACGACGGACTGTGGTTTGTCCAAAAACGTCCCGCGCAGAAACTCCTCGACCTCCAATCTCACCACATCCAGCGTTTCTGCATCGACCGCGTCGGACTTGGTTAGCACTGTGATGCCGCGCTGCACGCCGAGTAATTGCAGAATGTCGAAGTGTTCCCGGGTTTGCGGTTTAATGGACTCATCGGCGGCTATGACCAGGAGCACCAGATCGATGCCGCCAACCCCGGCCAGCATATTGCGCACAAAGCGCTCGTGGCCGGGAACATCCACGAAACTGAGATGCAGCGGCTCGCCGTCCGCGCCGGGCAAATCCATGTGCGCGAAGCCCAAGTCGATAGTGATGCCGCGTCGCTTCTCTTCTTCCAGGCGATCAGCGTCGATCCCGGTCAACGCCTTGACCAGCGCCGTCTTCCCGTGGTCGATGTGGCCGGCTGTGCCTACGATGATGGATTTCATGCTCGTCTGAAATCTTAACCGGAATGGCGACTCAAAGATAAATCTGAAAATAAGCAAGCTCTCGCCGATGCCCGCCGCTTGTGCACTCTCGACTCAGACTTTACTCTTACTCTTGTTGCGGAGAAGGTGGATGCCATGACGGTGTCTGTTTTTGTCGGGACCAGCGTTGATGGCTTCATCGCGCGGCGGAATGGCAGTTTTGACTTTCTGCCGGCGGACGGCGGTGAACCCCATGGCTATGATGAGTTCATCGCCACAGTGGATGCGCTCGTCATAGGCCGTAAAACTTTCGAGACGGTACTGTCCTTGCCCACGTGGCCTTACGGCAAAAAGCGCGTTGTGGTTCTGAGCAGCCGGACCGTCGACTTATCCACGGTGCGCGGAGGCGTGGTGGAACAGATGGCCGGTCCTCCGGCCGAGATTGTCGCAAAACTCGCTGCCAGCGGCGCTCAACATCTTTACGTCGATGGCGGCACCACCATTCAAAGATTTCTGCGCGCAGGCCTGGTTCAGCGTCTCACGATCACCCGAGTGCCCGTGCTGATTGGGGACGGAATCCCTCTCTTCGGCGCCCTGCCAGCGGATCTTCGCCTACGTCACGTAGCAACTCAGCAATATCCGAGTGGCCTGGTAAAGAGCGAGTACCAGGTTCTTCCCGCCTCTGATGCTTCTTGAGTGGTTCTCCGGAAGGCGCTGGAGGTGGTCGTTCCGCACCGTCAAGTCAAAATATTAACAACGAACCCGCGCAATCGTTCTACCCTTGCGCGCGCCGAAGTGCGACAATAGAAGCTCTTCCCATGGCCACTTCCTTGACTCCTGCCTTTTCTCCGGAGACCCTCCGGCAGCACGGCCTCATGCCCGAGGAGTACGAGAAGATCAAGCAACTCCTCGGCCATCGTGAGCCGACCCTCACCGAACTCGGCATCTTCAGCGTGATGTGGAGCGAGCACTGCTCGTATAAATCTTCGCGAGTGCATTTGAAGCGTCTACCCACGCGTAGCAAACTCGTGCTGCAGGGACCAGGGGAGAACGCCGGCATCATCGACATTGGCGACGGCTGGGCTTGCGCATTCAAGATCGAATCGCACAATCATCCGTCGTTCATCGAGCCATTTCAGGGCGCGACCACGGGCGTCGGCGGAATTCTGCGTGACATCTTCACGATGGGAGCAAGGCCGGTCGCCGTCATGGATTCTCTCCGTTTCGGCCCAATCACAACTCACGTAGCCTCGGACGCATTCGTCCGGGGGACGGGGGGACGGACGAATGCGCCCGCCCCTACACGAGCACAAGCTGACATTCACCGCAACCATTCCATTCTCGACGGAGTGGTCAGCGGGGTCGCTTCTTACGGCAATTGCTTCGGCGTACCGAACCTCGGCGGCGAAACGAAGTTCGAACCCTGCTACTCGGGAAATCCGCTGGTGAACGCGTTTGCGCTGGGACTCGTCAGAAAGAATGAAATCTTCTACGCCAAGGCTGCGGGCGAAGGCAATCCCGTGATTTATGTGGGTGCGAAGACCGGGCGCGACGGCATTCATGGTGCGACCATGGCCAGCGAGGAATTCAGCGAAGCTTCGGAGGCGAAGCGGCCCAATGTGCAGGTTGGCGATCCGTTTCTGGAAAAGTTGCTGCTCGAGGCGTGCCTCGAAGCCATGCAGACGGGCGCGATTATCGGTATTCAGGATATGGGCGCTGCGGGACTGACGTGTTCGACCTGCGAGATGGGTGGACGCGGCGGCGTGGGCATAGAAATCGAACTCGATCGCGTACCGCAGCGTGAAACTGGCATGACTCCCTACGAGATCATGCTTAGCGAGTCGCAGGAACGCATGTTGCTGGTGGCGGAAAAAGGGCGCGAGCACGAAGTCTTCCGCGTTTTTGAAAAATGGGGACTGGATGCGGTTGAGGTGGGGACGGTCACGCTCGACAATAAGCTGCGCGTTCTAGAGCACGGCAAAGTTGTGGCGGAGATTCCCAATCCAGCGCTGACGGATGAAGCTCCGGTATATAAACGTCCGCTGGCGCGATGGGAACCGCCGGTGCCGCGCGAGATGCCCGAGAGCGTGCGGTTGGGCAAATCCCAGGAACTGAAGCCCGCCGCATTCGGGGCTTCTTACGGCATGACTGAAGCCGTGCGCTTTCAAGACTTCACCGCAAATCTGAAGCGGTTGTTGGCCAGTCCGAACATATGCGGCAAGCGCTGGGTGTGGCAGCAGTACGATCACATGGTGCAGACCAATACGGTCGAACCGCCGGGAGCAGGGGATGCGGGGGTGATCCGCATCAAGGGCTCGCAGCGCGGGCTTGCAATGGCGCTCGACGGCAATGGACGATGGTGCTATCTCGATCCGCGGCTGGGCGCGATGCACGCGGTCGCCGAAGCGGCACGCAAGGTGGCATGTTCGGGAGCGACTCCTGTGGGCGCGACGAATTGCCTGAACTTCGGCAATCCCGAGAAGCCGCACATCATGTGGCAGTTTTCGCAAACCATCGATGGCATCACCAAAGCCTGCGAGGAATTGGAAATTCCCATCACCGGCGGCAACGTCAGTTTCTATAACGAGACGCTCGGCGAGGGCATTTATCCCACACCCGTGCTGGGGGTCGTCGGGATTCTGGATGACGTGCATAAGGCAGCGAAAATGCATTTCGCCGCGACAGGGCGCGCGATTGTCTTGTTGCGCGCGGGCGATCCGGGAGATATTAGCGACGCTGAAAGCGAGTTCGGCTCGTCGGAATATGCCAAGGAAATTCTGGGAACGGTGTGGGGTTATCCGCCGCAAATGGATTTAGAAAAAGAAGCAGGGTTGCAGAAAGCAATCATTGAGATGATTCGGCAGGGTCTAGTGGAGTCCGCGCACGACTGCGCCGATGGCGGAATTACAGTGGCTTTGGCGGAGAAGGCGTTTCCCAGAGGTGTTGGGGCGCAAGTGAACCTGGCGCCCGGTGGTCTGTTCGGCGAATTCGTGCTATTTGGCGAAGACGCCGGACGGATTGTGATCTCTTGCGACCTGGGCAACGTGGCTCGAATCAAACAGGTGGCGGCGAATTTCGGCGTGGCGGCTGAGGTCATCGGCCAAACAATTCCGGATCGGTTGGAAGTTTCCTTCGACGGCAAGAGCGTGATTTCGGCCGGTTTGTCGGAGTTGAGTTCGGCGTATGAAGGCGCGTTGGAATCGGCGTTGCGAACCGATCCCGAATCGATGGCGGCTGATTGATGCAAGTCAAAAAGCTAAGAGCCAAGAGCCAAGAGCCAAGAGCTTAGGAGCTAAATGTATTCTTCCGATAAATTTCACGATGAGTGCGGCGTGGTGGCGATCTTCGCCCATCCTGAGGCGGAGAAACTGGCTTACCTGGGGCTGCATGCGCTGCAGCATCGCGGGCAGGAATCCGCCGGGATCGTATCATCCGACGGGCTGACGTCGCGCGTGCACAAGGCCATGGGATCGGTGGCCGACATTTTCACCGAAGATGTGCTCTCGAAAATGCGGGGCACGCTGGCCATCGGACATACGCGCTACTCGACTGCTGGAGACTCGGCGCTGCTGAATGCGCAACCCATACTGGTGCAGTCGAATAAGGGTTCGATTGCGGTGGCACACAACGGTAACCTGGTGAATGCGATGCAAGTTCGGGCGCGGCTGGAGAGTCTGGGCTCGATCTTTCAGTCCAACAGCGATACCGAAGTCATCGTTCATCTGATCGCCCTTTCGAAGGAGCACACGCTGCCGGAAGCCGTAGCGGATGCGCTGCGGCAAGTCGAGGGAGCGTTTTCGCTGGTGATGATGAGCAACGATCGAGTCTTCGCGGTGCGCGATCCCCGGGGCTTCCGGCCGCTGGCCATGGGACGCATCGCGGCCTTGGAAGGTCAGAAGCAAGACACCATCGTCTTTGCCTCGGAAACCTGTGCGTTCGACTTGATCGGCGCCGACTATGTGCGCGACGTCAAGCCGGGCGAGCTGATCGTAGTGGGGCCGGAGGGAATCAGTTCGCGTTTCTACTCCACCGTTGCGCCGCAATCCAGCTGCATATTCGAGCACGTGTACTTCTCGCGTCCCGACAGCGTGGTCTTTGGCCGCGCGGTGCAGACCAGCCGCGAAGAATTGGGGCGGCAACTGGCGCGCGAAGCCGGCGTGGAGGCTGATCTCGTGGTCCCTGTGCCCGATTCAGGCGTGACCGCGGCAGTGGGCTACGCTGCGGAGAGCGGAATTCCGTTTCGTTTTGCGTTGATCCGCAATCACTACGTTGGACGCACGTTCATCGAGCCCAGCCAGAGCGTCCGCGACTTTGGCGTGAAGCTCAAACTGAATCCCGTGCGCTCACTGCTGCAGGGCAAGCGCGTAGTGTTGATCGACGATTCGATTGTGCGCGGCACAACCAGCCGCAAGATTGTGCGCATGATTCGCAGCGCGGGAGCGAAGGAGGTACACATGCGCATCTCGTGTCCGCCGACGATTTCGCCTTGTTATTACGGAGTAGACACGCCTTCGAAAAAGCAGCTCATTGCCGCCAACAAGTCGGTGGACGAAATTCGCGACTACATCGGCGCGGATTCGCTGGCTTATCTCTCACTGGAAGGTCTTAAGAAGGCCTGCGGCGAAGGGGAGAAAATTTCCTACTGCTCGGCCTGTTATACGGGGAATTACCCCACCGATATTATCGATGTCGAAGAAATCCAGCCGGCGACGGCGCGACGCTAGGCGTCGGCTACAGCAAACAGCAGATTCCTCGTTTGGCTGGGAATGACAAGAGATTTGATCAGACCAGGGGCTTTCGCGCGCTCGCGACGCGCGGGATGGACTGCAGATCGGGGATGGTGCAAACGTTTTCCCAGTGTTCAAGAAGTTGCTCCACCTTCGGAGCAATCGTGCCGCTGATTTCGAGGATGAGCCATCCGCCGGGACGCAGAGCGGCGTGCGCCTGCGGAATCAGACGGGCGATGACCTCGGTCCCATCAGGACCGGAAAACACCGCGTCGCGCGGCTCATACTTCCGCACCTCCAATTGAACCTGATCCTCTTCCGAGTCGCCGACATACGGCGGATTGGAGACGACGAAGTCCAATCCGCTTAGATTCAGGCCCTCGAGCAGGTTGGCTTGATGAAAGTGAATTCTCTTCTCGAGTTGCAAACGTGCGGCGTTGGCGCGGGCGACTTCGAGCGCTGCCACCGATATATCGGTGGCGTAGATCTCAGCGTCAGGGAATTCTTTAGCCAGAGCCAGAGCAATGCATCCCGAACCGGTTCCCACGTCGAGAATACGGAGAGGGCTCGTGTGGGGCGGGCACTCTTGCCCGCCCGCCCTGTTCTCGCTGGCTAGAGCTAACACTGTTTCGATCAAATGTTCAGTCTCGGGGCGCGGAATAAGGACCGCCGGAGTAACGATCAAATCCATACCCCAGAACTCCTGATGTCCGGTGATATATTGCGCGGGCACGCCACGAGCACGTTCGCCGAGCGCCGCGTCATAACGGGTCTGCTCTTCGCCGGTCAGTTCGTGCTCTGGATGCGCGAAGAGGTAGGCACGGTCACAATTGAGTGTGAACATCAACAGCAGTTCGGCGTTCAGACGCGGCGACGGGACCTGGTCTGCGGCCAGACGAGCGATGGCAGAGCTAAGAGATGCTTTTAGCTGCACGGACAAGTTAACCACACACGACACACGCACAGCCGGGCGGCTGTCCTTATATGAGATCAGACCACGCTGGCAGCTTCCTGCTTCAGTTTTTCCGCCTGATAGTAAGTCGTGAGCGCCTCAATCAGCGGCTGCAGCTTTCCGTCCATCACGGCCTCGAGTTGGTGGATGGTGAAGCCGATGCGGTGATCGGTAAGGCGATTCTGTGGAAAGTTGTAGGTACGAATTTTTTCACTGCGATCGCCGGAGCCCACCATGGCTTTGCGTTCTTTCGCCAGCGCCTGCTGCTGTTTTTCCATTTCAATTTCGTAGAGGCGGGAGCGCAGCACGCGCATGCCTTTTTCGCGATTCTTAATCTGCGATTTTTCGTCCTGGCAACTGACTACCGTGTTGGTTGGAATGTGGGTAATGCGCACGGCCGAGTAGGTCGTGTTCACCGACTGGCCGCCTGGGCCTGAGGAGCAGAAGGTGTCAATGCGCAAGTCTTTGGCTTCGATCTTGATGTCGACATCTTCCGCTTCGGGCAGGACTGCCACCGTTACCGCCGAGGTGTGGACACGTCCCTGCTGCTCAGTGGCCGGCACGCGCTGCACGCGATGCACTCCGCTTTCGTACTTCAGTTGAGAGAAAACCCGATTACCTTCAATGATGGCGATGACTTCTTTTAAACCGCCAGCAGACGATTCCGACGAGGAAAGCACTTCCACTTTCCAGCGCTGAGTTTCCGCATATCGCGTGTACATGCGGAAAATTTCTGCCGCGAAGAGCGTGGCTTCGTCTCCGCCGGTACCGGCACGGATTTCCAGAATGATGTTCTTTTCGTCGTTGGGATCTTTGGGCAGCAGAAGCACCTTCAGCTCTTCCTCGACCGCTTTAACCCGGACGTCCAATTGCGTGAGTTCATCCTGGGCGTAGGCGCGCATCTCCGGATCTTTTTCGTCGAGGAGGACGGCCCTGCTTTCCGCAATTCCCTTGGTCAGATCTTTGTATTCGCGATATTTCTCGACGATGGGCGCAATCTCAGCGTGGGCTTTGGCAGTCTTCTGATATCGCGCCGAGTCGTTGACGATATCCGGCGACGCTAGAGCGTTAGTCAGCTCGTCGTAGCGTGCTTCAGTTTGGTCCAGGCGTTCAAACATGAATTCTCTCGTAGAGACGTAGCTTGCTACGTCTCGGCTTACGCCGCAAGCCCTTGCTCAGGGCGAGAGAGACGTAACAAGTTACGTCTCTACGGCATTGTATTGTGATGGAAAGGCGGAGCGAAAGTATTCGCGGCGGGACCGCTAGGCAATCACTAACTCGCCGCCACGCTCTTTTTCGAGCGTCATGGCTTGGTCGAGGGCGGCGATCGCGCACTGGGCCTGTTCGTCAGTCGGGGGCTTGGTGGTGATACGCTGCAGCCAAAGACCGGGAGCGGTCATCAGCGCGAAGAGTGATCCGCGGTGCTTGGCGGCGAAGCGGATGATCTCGTAGGAAACTCCGGCAATGATCGGCAGCAGGGCGATGCGCGACGCGAAGCGCGCCCAGAACGTGGTGAACGGGACCAGCATGTAGAAGCCAATCGAGATCAGCATCACGGTCATCAGAAAGCTGGTGCCGCAGCGCGGATGGAACGTCGAATATTTTTGCACGGCTTCCGTGTTGAGCGGGTCTCCGTTCTCAAAAGCAAAAACCGTTTTGTGCTCGGCGCCGTGATACTGGTAGACGCGGCGAATATCCTTCCAGAGCGAAACTCCCCAGATGAAAAGCAGGAATAACACTAAGCGGATGCCGCCGTCGATCAGATTAAAAACAATTCGACCGCCGAGAGCGGGATCGATCTTCTTCAGTTCCGTCGCCGCCAGCAGAGGGATGTATTTGTACATGAAGATGAAGAAGGCCAGCGAGATCACGATATTGACGGCGGCCAGCCAGTTGCTCAGCGTTGCGGCTTTCTCGCGGGACTCGGATTTCGATTTCGGGACGTGTGTGGATTCCGCTTCGCTTCGCTTCGGCGGGACAGCCGAGGCGGATGTCGCTGCGTGGTTATCTTCATGCATCATGTCTTCGATGGCGACGTTGGCCGAAAAGCGCAGGGCACGGTACCCGAGATTCATCGCATATCCGAGCGTCATCACGCCACGCACGATGGGCCACGCCATCCATTTATGCTTCTCGGAGGGACGCTCGAGCGGTTCGCTCATAGTGACGACTTCGCCGGAAGGTTTGCGGCAGGCGATAGCCCAGGCGTGCGGAGAGCGCATCATCACTCCCTCAAGCACGGCTTGACCGCCGACCAGGGTCTCTTCTCCACTTTCCAAGGCTGGGAGAAGTTGGATGGCGGCCAGGAATCGCAGGTAATTTCTCAGTCTACGCACGAGGGTTTAGATGCTCCTAACAGAAGACATGACGCAGACTCTAGGTTAACACAGGTGGGAGTCGTCTAGGATCAGGGTACTTTTGGGCTAAGTTTAAGTGGGAGCGAGAGTTAGGCAAGCTCCGGTATGAGGGCAAGATGCCCACGCGACAGCCGGCGGGACGCCGGCGCTACTCCCGACGGTAGGATTGGAGATGCATGCAGAGGTTGGCTACAGTTTGCGAGGCAATTGCGGGGACGACGAAGAAATTGCTGAAGACGGGGATCGTGGCCGATTACCTGAAATCACGCACGATCGACGAGGCAGCGGTTTCGGCCGTATTCCTTTCCGGACGGCCCTTTCCCGCGTGGGAAGAGACCACGCTGCAGGTCGGAGGGCGGGCGCTTTGGCGGATTGTGGCGGAGTTGGCAGGAAAAGATGAAGGCGAATTGACGGATGCTTATCGCCGGCACGGAGACCTGGGAGCGGTCGCAGGCGACGTTCTTCCCGAACGTGTTGGTCAGGGTTTGGGTGTTTTGGAAGTTGAGGCGACGTTTCGCCAGATCGCGGCGGCTCGTGGGCCCGTGGCGAAGGCGGCCATCGTCCGCGATCTAATTGCGCGCGCCACGCCGCTCGAAGCCAAATACATCGTCAAGATTGTGACGGGCGATCTTCGAATTGGATTGAAGGAAAGCCTGGTCGAGGACGCAATTGCCCGCGCTTACGGCTCGACGCTGGCCGAGGTGCAGCGTGCCAACATGTTGCTGGGAGACATCGGCGAGACGGTGCGGTTGGCTTCGGAGGGCAGGCTCTCGCAGGCTCAGATGCGGCTGTTTCATCCCCTGGGATTCATGTTGGCGAGTCCCATTGAATCGCCGGAAGAGGGGCTCAGTTATTTCGCGGACGCGGCCGTGGAAGATAAATACGACGGCATCCGCGCGCAGGCCCATGTGGCGGGCGGCGAGGTGAAGTTTTTCTCGCGCACGCGCGATGAGATCACGGAATCGTTTCCGGAGTTGCCGGGGGCGCTCGCTGGACTGCCGCAGGACGCCATTCTGGATGGAGAAATTGTGGCGTGGGAATACCCCAAAGATCTTTCGGACACGCTGCAAGTCGTGGATGAAGCAGCCTCGGAAGCGAGCGAGCAGAAGGCGGTTGACCTGGGACGGGCACGGCCGTTCAGTGTCTTGCAGCAGAGGCTGGGACGGAAGAAAGTCAGCCACAAAATGCTGCGGGAGGTTCCGGTCGCGTTTCTGGCGTTCGATGTGTTGTACGCCGGCGGCGAGTTGGTGATGGATCGCCCGCTGCGAGAGCGGGCGGAGATTCTGGACGCGTTGCTGGCGGCGGATAGAAAAGCGACTCACCACAGAGTCACAGAGGCACAGAGAAAGAGCAAACAAGAAGTACTGGTTTTTACAGATTTCGAAGCGGAAGATGAGGATCAGGCCAGGGCAGCAAGCGTCATTCGTGCGCCGGTGTTTCGCGTTTCATCGGCTGGGGAATTGGACGAGCTTTTTGCGGCAGCACAGGGGCGAGGCAACGAAGGCCTGATGATCAAAGACCTTAACTCAGCCTACACACCCGGCAAGCGCGGAAAGTCGTGGCTGAAGATGAAACGTGAACTGGCCACCCTGGACGTGGTCGTGACCGCCGTCGAATATGGCCATGGCAAGCGCATCGGCGTACTCAGCGATTACACGTTCGCCGTGTGGGACACGAATAACGACAGGCTGGTGAACATCGGCAAGGCGTATTCCGGTCTTACAGACGTAGAGATTGCGGAGATGACGCAATGGTTTCTCGATCACACGGTCGAAGACCAGGGATTCCGTCGCGTGGTTGAGCCGAAAATAGTCCTCGAAGTCGCCTTCAACAACATGATGCAGTCCGATCGGCACGAGAGCGGGTACGCGCTGCGCTTTCCGCGTATCGTGCGCCTGCGGCCGGATAAGTCGGCGGAAGAAGCGGATAGGATTGAGCGCGCGCGGGAGATTTACGAGCAACAACTGAGACTATAGCAAGCACACGTATCAGTGGCTATGGTGATGGTGCTCTTCGCTCTCCCCTACCGGGATCACGCAGCCGTGGGCCACTTCGCAGATCACGTGTTCGAACTGGATGGTGGTATGGTCGATGCGGAAGTCGCGCAGCAGGCACTCCCTCACATCCCGCAGGATCCTTTCGCTGATCGAGGGCGGGATGTCGGCGATGGCAATGTGGCAGGAGAGAGCGCGGGTTTCTGAGCCGATGCTCCAGCAGTGAAGGTCGTGCACGTCGTTAACGCCTTCGATGGAGCGGATTGCACGTTCGACCAACTCCAGCTTCATGCCGCGAGGCGTGCCTTCCAGCAAGATATTGAGTGTCTCACGCACGATGCCGAACCCAGACCAAAGAATCAGCACGCCGATACCGAACGAGAGCGCCGAATCGATCCAGTAATTTCCCGTGACCAGGATGGCCCAGCCACCGGCGATAACCGCCGCGGTTGAAAGTGTATCCCCGACTTCGTGCAGCAGCGCGCTGCGAATGTTGACGTCGCCGCCGGAGCCTCTGCTCGAGCGATAAAGAAGCAGCGCGACGGCTCCGTTCATCAACACGCCAGCGGCGGCTACCCACATCATCATCCTGGCTTGCACGTACTGCGGGTGCTGCAATCGATGGAACGCCCCGTAGAAGATGAAAAATGACACTGCCACCAGCGAGCTGGCATTAACCAACGCGGCCAGCACTCCGGCGCGATGATAGCCATAGGTCTTGGTGGAACTGGCGGGTCGCCCCTGAAAATAAACGGCGACCAGCGATAGCAGCAAAGCCAGAAAGTCGGAGAGATTATGTCCAGCTTCGGACAGCAACGCCAGGGAATGCGAGCGAATTCCCGCCCCAACCAGCAGCACGATATAGGCCAGGGTCGCGGCCAGAGATATCTTCAGAACCCGCGTGGGACCGCCCTCGCCATGAACGTGCAAGTGCATATTTCCAGTGTAAAGACCCTGGGAGCAGGGTTCAAGGCGTGCCGGGACCTCAGGTCTTGGTCAGACTGTTGAGGTAGCGGTTGTTGTAGAACGTGGTTGTCTTCTGCACGAACTCAAGAATTTTGAGCATCCGGTCGCGGGCTTCCCGGTTCAACTCCCGGAATTGGACGGCCACACCTGAGCCCGGATCGAGCCGTGCCACCACGCCCTCCGTCGACAAGGTGGCATCATCCATCGAAAATCCCAGCTTGATTTTGCTGCCCGCCGGGAGAATGGTGCTGGTCTCGATGTAACACCCTCCCATGCTGATATCGGTAAGGTTGGCGAATAGCGGAGTTCCGCCTGCGTCCGTGTGCATTTCGATCGTCACCCGGCACTTCAGGCGAGGATGGGAGCGGCGGTCCTTATAGGAAAGCTGTTTTTGTTTTTCCAGATACATGCGGCGGTCGGCTTCCGCAAGAAGCTGCTCCGCATCTTTGCCGTCTTCCGGATAAAGAACGCGTCCCACGCTGAGCGAAAGAATATCTTCGCCGCAGACTTCGTTCCCCGCCTGCCGCGCCATAGCCCGCATTTGCTCGGCCTTCTTTCCAGCCGCCTCGGCCGCCAGGCCGGGGGCAATCACCACAAATTCGTCTCCGCCCATGCGCGCCACATAGTCATATTCGCGGCAACCATCCTTCAGGGCTTGGGCGAAGAGGCGCAATACGCGATTGCCCTCCAAATGGCCGAAGCGGTCGTTAATCTGTTTGAAGCCGTCCATGTCTGAGACCATGACGGTCAGCGCCAAATTATCGCGCTTGCAGCGAGCCAGTTCGCGGTCAAGCTGCAGGAAAAGAGAGCGGGCATTGGGCAAGCCGGTAAGGTAGTCGGTGGTCGCCGAATCTTCCGCTTGCTGGTACTTCAGCGCATTCTCAATAGAGAGCGCCATTTTGCCACTGACCGCCAGCAGGATGCGCAGGTGATCGGAGGTGAACGCATCCCGTTCACCGCGATAGAGCGCCAGAACGCCAATCACTCCGGAGATTCCCTCCAGCGGAACCGCCAAGGCGGAGCGCAAGGTGCTGAACTTTGAAGGATCGTTTAAGTATCCCGGTTCCACCGAGGGATTGCCGTTGATGATCGGCTTGCGGTTATGCGCCACCCAGCCGGAAAGTCCCTGCCCAACGGGAATGCGCAAAGACGAAAACAGCCGATAGTTGTCTCCGTTCACATACTCGGGGATCAGCTCGGCATCGCGCTTGATATATATGGCGATCGCATCGTAAGGCACCATCGGCTTGAGCTTTACCGAGAATACGGATAGCGTTTCGGTCAAGCTGAGGGAAGCGCCCAAATCCTGGCTCAATTCGAACAACGATTGCGCTTCCTGCCGGGCGGCCGCAATCGAAGAGAGGAACGTGTTTTCGCGTCCTGTGTAGTCCTGCGCGGTAGCGTTCTCGAATCCGGCTGCCGGCTCCAGGCCACGCTCGATTTTGATGGACGTAGAGAGTGGACCAGTAGGATCCTGTCCCGCTTTCGCTACAGCGAGCCGTTCCAGATATTGATAACGCTTCTGCAGGACATCGACGACTTTAGGATCGAACGACTTGCCCGATTCGGCGGCCAGCTTTTGCATTACATCCCGCAGAGGCAAAGCGCGACGATATTGGCGGTCGGATGCCAAGGCATCGAGATAGTCCACAGCCGACAGAATGCGCGCCCCAATAGGGATCTCCGCTCCCTTCAACCCCATGGGATAGCCAGAACCGTCCCACTTTTCATGGTGGGCGCGCACAATCGGCACCACGGGGTAGGGGAAACGCACCCGCTCCAGGATCTCCGCGCCGACCAAAGTATGAATCTTCATCTTCTCGAATTCTTCCGGAGTCAGGCGGCCGGGCTTGGAGATGATATGCTCCGGCACCGCGAGTTTCCCGATGTCGTGTAGCAGAGCAGCGGCGTGCAAAGCTTCCAGTTCAGGTCCAGCCACTCCCAATTCCTTGGCTACTTCAATGGCATATACGCGGACGCGTTGCAGGTGCTCGTGGGTGGTGTGATCCTTGGCTTCAATTGCCAGAGCCAAAGCCTCGATCGTCCGAAGATGCAGGTTGGCCATCTCTTCCACGTGACGCTTCTCATCTTCCAACTTCCCGAGATACAGGCGATAGGAACGGTAGATGAGATAAACCGCGGGCACCAGCAACAAAGACGTTTCCCAGTTGAACGTATGGTTGAGCCATGCGATCGCACCCGCGATTCCGGCGCCCACGAGATAGTAAGGAAACGACCAGAAATAACAGTCCACCAGAATTCGGAATAGTGGCCGGTGCTCGGTCAGCGAAATAACTGCCGCGATGGATCCCGCGTTCGCAATGAAGTAAACCGTGGCAGCGAGCCCTAATAAAATCGGGCGATTGGGGACAAACAGGTTGGTCAGCGGATGGTGGTACACAATGTACGCCAGCGCCGTCGATATGGTGCCTGCGCACACGTTGAACGTTACCTGAATCGCGCGGGGACGTTCTGGATATAAACACTGCGCCAGCATCGAAGCTGCGCCCAGGATCAGCGTTTCGGTGAAGCTGAGTTCAAGAACCCCGATCAGAATGAACAGAAAATTGACCGAAAGGGTTCCCGTAATTCCCGGCAGGCTCACCTTGAGCCGCGAGGCCAGGACGGCGATGCCTAAATAGCAGATGAACTCAGCAATGTTTCTGCTGCTCTGGTGAATTCCCGCATACAGCAGCGTGGCGAAACCGGCCATCACTACCAGGCTGATGTATAGCTTGGCGAGTGCAGGGAGCACCCTCCAGGAGTGGGTGGACGGACCGATAGCGACGCTGGTTGCGCCAGTCATTTGAATAGCTGCTGAATAAACTGCTACGCCGAGACGGATGATGCCCGGCACTCTATGAATACCAGCTAAGACGTTTAGAAACAATGATTTGAATGGTTTTCAATAAACTTCAGTAACTTGCTCGGCTAACTGGCCGACGGCGTGAAGTCGGTTCAAAAAAGGGAAATATCTGAGAAGGCGTAAGTCCAACAGGCAGTTAGAGTTTCCCACGGGAGGCATTCCCGAGGAACGAGACCCATTCTGAAACTCTGGGATCGTTTATACCGAGTGAGAAACGTCCTCTTCGGCCACGCCTTCATCCGGCCCGGTGGTCGAGCCAAGGGTCGAGGATTTTCCACGGCGCATGGCTACGATTCCCGTGCGCACCATCTCCAACACTCCATAAGGCCGCAGCACCTCGAGCAGGCCATCGATCTTGTCTTCGGCGCCCGTAATCTCAATGGTGAGCGAGTCAGGGGCTACGTCAACCACGCGCGCCCGGAACACGCTGGCTAGTTCCAGCACGTGGGATCGCGCCTCATGTGTGGCCGCCACTTTGATCATGGCCAGGTCGCGCACAATCGCAGGCTGGTTGGTGATGTTTTCCACCAGTAGCACATTGACCAGCTTGTAGAGATTGGCCTCGATCCGGCGGGCCTGGTCGTGGTCGGCGTCGACCGTGATGGTCATGCGCGAAACCTCGGGCTTCTCGGTGCGACCCACCGTCAGCGAATCGATATTGAAGGCACGGCGGCGAAACAGCGAGGCCACGCGCGTCAGCACGCCCGGCTTGTTTTCGACGTAGACCACATATGTGTTCAGCATGACTTCTGTTGTCGTCCCTATGTGACGTTTCTACTCATCAGCAGCGGTCTCGACAATCTTACTGGGGCGCCGGATCATCTCGTGCAACGACGCTCCCGCCGCGACCATGGGATACACCGTGTCCTCTTGTTCCACCCGGAAATTAATCAGCACCGGCCCGTCGTGCTGCCGCGCTGCGCGCACCGAGGGCACAACCTGCGAGCGTTCGGTTACGGTCATACTGCGAATGCCATACGCCTCGCCGAGTCTGGCGAAATCCGGATTCAGCAGCGGCGTAGCCGCATAGTTCCGCTCGTAAAAAAATTCCTGCCATTGCCGCACCATCCCCAGGAATCCGTTGTTGATAATCGCGATATTCACCTTCAACTTCTCCTGCACGATGGTCGCAAGTTCGCACAGTGTCATTTGAAAGCCGCCGTCGCCGACCACCACCCACACTTCCGCTTCTGGCCGCGCGACCTTTGCCCCGATCGCCGCAGGCAGCGCGAAGCCCATTGTGCCCAAGCCACCGGATGTAATCAGGCTGCGCGCTTTCTCATGCTTGTAATATTGCGCCTCCCACATCTGGTGCTGGCCCACGTCCGTGACTACGATGGTGTCTCCTTCGCGCGTCTCACGCCAAAGATCGTTGATCACGTGCGCCGCGTAAAGGTGTCCGCTGTCAGGCAAGTTCTGAATGTCGCGCACCGCGGCATCGCCCTTCAGCTTGTCGATAGAGTCGAGCCACTCGCTGCGGTCGATGGACTCCACATGTGGCAGCAACTCATGCAGCACCTCCCGCAGGTCGCCGACAAGCGGAACATCCACTTTGACGTTCTTGTTGATCTCCGCCGGATCAATCTCGATATGAATCTTCCTGGCGTTTGACGCGTACGTCTTCAGATTGCCCGTCACGCGATCATCGAAGCGCATGCCGAATGCCAGCAGCAGGTCGGCTTCCTGAATGGTGTGATTGACCCAGGCCTCGCCGTGCATGCCCATCATCCCAAGATTGAGGGGATGGGACGCAGGGAACGCGCCTAGGCCCAGCAACGTGAGCGCGACCGGAATCCCGGCGCGCTCCGCAAATTCGCGGACTTCGTTCATCGCTCCAGAGATGATGATCCCATGTCCCGCCAGAATGACCGGCCGCTTGGAGTTGTGAATTAGTTCGAGCGCCTGCTCATATTCCTTCGGCTCTGGAGACAGATCGGGGCGATATCCTGGCAACTGCGGCTTGGCCGCTTCCCAGTCGAACTCGCAGGTAGTCTGCTGCGCGTCTTTCGTGATGTCGACCAGCACCGGCCCCGGCCGTCCGGAGCGCGCGACATAAAAGGCCTCCCGGATGGTCCGCGCCACTTCGCTCGCATGCGTGACCAGATAATTGTGCTTGGTGATGGGAAGCGTGACGCCAGTGATGTCAGTCTCCTGAAAAGCATCGGAGCCGATCAACTTGCTTCCGACCTGTCCGGTGATGCAGACGATCGGCGACGAATCGAGCATCGCTGTGGCGATTCCCGTCACCATGTTCGTGGCACCCGGGCCAGAGGTGGCGACGGCGACTCCCACCTGCCCGCTGGCGCGCGCGTAGCCGTCCGCCATGTGCGTCGCGCCCTGCTCATGACGCACCAGAATGTGATGAATCTTGCTGCCCTTCAGCGCGTCATACGCGGGCAGAATCGCCCCGCCGGGATAACCGAATACGCTGGTCACTCCCTCGCGCTCCAGGCATTCCCACAGGATGCTTGCTCCGCTCATGCTTTTTACGCTCACGCTCTTGCTAGTCGCGCTCTTGTCACTCATGGATGTTTGTCCTTCATGCCCGCCGTCGCTGACGCTCCTGAAAAGCAAAACCCACCGGGCCATTATTTCTGGCGGGGCGGGATTCGGGAGCCTTCAAGATTTCCTGTCGCTCAGCTCACTGGTTCCCTCCGCACCGGAAAAGGTACGAAAACTCGTACCTCGCAAACTTTGACACGAATTCGGTGTGGATAGCGGTTATTCATGGTTATCTCAAGAATGCACAGATGGTATCGAAGCCAGAGACTTGCCGCAAGTACAAAGTCAGGACAGCCGCGAAGCGGCGAAGAATGCAGCCCCAGCCCGCCCCGAGCTTGTCGAAGGGGCGCAAGCCGTGGGTGGGCAAAATGGAAAATGAGCGAGCCCTGTAAGGGGCGAAAGAAGTTACGTTACCGCATCGCGAGGAGCCCACGACGCACGCACTAAAACGTAAGTGCTTTCTGCTTCACATCCTGAGCCGCTTGCTCCACGTTCTCTGGCTTCCCCAGATCGCGCCAATAATATTCGTCCGCACGAAAGCCTAGGATCTTTTCACCTTCTCCCGCGAGCCGGAGATACGGAGTGACAATCGAGAACGCGCCATCTTCGGTTAGACGCGTGAGCAGCCTCGGAGAAATCACATGCACGCCGGAAAACGCCAGCGCCTGTGTTTCCGTTGACGACCTGATGATTTCATCCCTCTGATCGCGTCCCCCCCGCCGTCCGCAAAGCTGATTCCGCCCATCGAACAGTAGATATCGCGACGTCTTCCGTTCCTGCACCGCGAGCGTCGCAAATGACTGATTCTGCCGATGAAATTTAACCATGAGGTCAAAATCGATGGTACTGAGAACGTCGACGTTGTGCAGAATGAACGGTTCGTCCGAGCCGCGGGAATCTTCAAGAAAGAACCATGCCGCTTTCTTGAGCCCTCCGCCCGTATCGAGCAAGACTTCTTCGCGCGAAATCTCAATTCGCATGCCGAAGTTGTCGTGCTTCTTCAGATAGTCGACGACCATGTCGGCGAAGTGATGCACATTGACGATCGCTTCCCGAACCCCAAACTGTTGCAGCCGGCGCAGTGTGATTTCCAACAGCGCGGAGCCAGCCACTTCCACGAGCGCTTTGGGACGATCGTCGGTAAGCGGACGAAGCCGCGTGCCCATACCCGCGGCCAGAATCATCGCCTTCATGACTTCGCTCTATCCATGGCCGGCTCGCTCTGTTTTCGCGCGTTCCGGTCCCGCCTCAGCACTCTCCGTTTCGAGCCTCTCCAACTCGCGATGCCTCAGCACGACCTCGACGCCGTTCCGTCCCTGCAGTCGCTTCGCGACTTGTTCCGCCAGGTACACGGAGCGATGCTGCCCGCCGGTGCACCCGAACGACACCATCAGATTCTTAAATCCTCTGCGCTGATAATTGTTGACGCTGGTATCCACCAGCGACATTACGCTGGCCAGAAACTGATGCACGCTTTCCTGCTGGTTGAGATAGTCGATCACCGGCGCGTCTCGTCCAGAAAGCTTCTTAAAGCGCTCCTCGCGCCCGGGGTTCGGCAGACTACGTCCATCAAAAATAAATCCACCGCCGTTACCACTCTCATCTTTTGGCAGCCCGCGATGAAAAGAGAAACTAAAAATCCGCACCACCAGATTGTCCGCATCCGAAGCCAGACCCTGCAATTTCTCCGAAGCCAGCATGCTGTGGAAGGCGGCCGTCAAAGTCGGCAGAGCAATCGGCAGGGTGACGTTATGCAGCAGCCAGCGAAGATTCTTCAGCGCATAGGGCACGCTCTGTAGAAAATGCACTTTACGCTCATAGAATCCGCGAAACCCGTAAGCCCCCAGCGCCTGCATGATGCGGATATACACGTAGGCGTAGTAATGATGCATGAACGCTTCCCGCTTCACATCGACGAAACCAGCCAGCATGTCCAGATAATGATCGAGCAGCTGCTGGCGCAACTCCGGCGGCAGATCAGCCTTGGCATCGTAGAGAAGAGAAGCAACGTCATACTGCAGTGCGCCCTTGCGTCCGCCCTGATAGTCGAGGAAAAAAGGCTGTCCTTCGCGCAGCATGATATTTCGCGACTGGAAATCACGATAGAGGAAATAATCGCGTCCGGCGCTTAACAAAAACTTGGTCAAACTTCTGAAATCATCTTCCAAGGCCTGTTCGCTGAAGGGAATGCCCGCGAGGCGCAAGAAGTAATATTTGAAATAATTCAAATCCCAAGAGATCGACTGCCGATCGAAACTTCCACGCGGATAACACACCTTGTAATTCAAGTCGCGTCCCGCCTCGACCTGAAATCTCGGCAACGTGGCGATGACTTTTCGGTAGGCTTCGACCGCTGCAGGTCCGACCTGATCCCCAGCGCGATGGCTGGAAAGAAATTCAAACAGCGACGTGTCCCCCAAATCCTCTTCGAGATATGCCCCCTGATCCAGATCCTGGCCATAAATCTCGGGCACGGGCAACCCGTGCTGGCGAAAGTGCCTGGAGAATTCAAGGAAGGCAGCATTCTCGTCGCGCACGTCGTAGAGAATTCCGATGGCGCTGATCTTCCCGCCCACCAGCCGGA
>Ga0185299_10001866_pt1 | contig 36215 bp, 30 predicted proteins | sample PaiPotPPA55metaG_FD_128002 | JGI IMG/M metagenome (GOLD analysis project Ga0185299, IMG submission 128002) | Iron sulfur acid spring bacterial and archeal communities from Banff, Canada, to study Microbial Dark Matter (Phase II) - Paint Pots PPA... ...
CCATGCGCAGCCTGGGGGTCTGCTACCTGGAAAACCAGGCCCGGGTTTGACACGGCCCTACGGTCTCCAGTTTGGGGCCAACATTCGGACGCGGGGCAATGACCAATGGTTGGATCGACATCAAGAACACCGACATGATGTTGATCATGGGTGGGAATCCAGCGGAGAACCATCCTTGCGGCTTCAAGTGGGCGATTGAAGCCAAGATTCATCGCAACGCGAAAACCATTGTGGTCGATCCGCGCCTCACTCGCACAGCCGCGACCGCGGACATGTATGTGCAGATCCGCGCAGGGTCCGACATCGCCTTTCTCGGCGGCGTGATCAATTACGCCATTCAGAACAACCGCATTGCCCACGACTATCTGGTCAATTACACGAATGCCGCGTTCATCATTAAAGACGGATTCAAGCTTCCGGATGATGGGCTGTACTCGGGCTTCGATGCGGAAAAGCAGGTTTACGACAAGGCGACCTGGAACTACGAAGAAGGCGGCGACATGGCAGGGAAGCCGGTCATGCCGACTCCAGCGTCGCAACAGCCACCTCCTCCACATGCGACGGGCGGCGACAAAGAGGGCCAGCCCAAACAAGAGGGGCAGGGATATCAGGGGGCCAGCCCAGCGGGAGCAAAAGGCGGAGCCGCGCCGGCGCCCATGTTGCCGCCGAAAATTGCGTTCGACCTTTCGCTGCAGCATCCGCGATGCGTCTTCCAACTTCTCAAGAAGCAGTACGAGCGCTATACGCCCGAGATGGTCGAGCGCATCACCGGAATTCCGCAAGACCAGTTCTTGAAGGCGGCCGATCTTTACACGTCGGTGCGCAAAGATGGGGACATGAAAAAAGTTTCCACCATCATTTATGCGGTGGGATGGACGCAGCATAGTTTTGGTACGCAGATTATTCGTACGGCGGCGATGCTGCAGTTGCTGATGGGAAACATCGGGCGCGCCGGCGGCGGCGTCAACGCGCTGCGTGGACACTCCAATATTCAGGGCGCCACCGACATGGCCGGAATTTTCGACGTACTGCCGGGATATTTGAAGATGCCCAGCCCCGCCGACGTGGATCTGGCCACGTTCGTCAAGCGCACCACTCCGACATCGTCTAAGCCCGATCCGTGGGATTCGTACAATTACTGGTCGAACACGTCGAAGTTCACGGTGTCTTTGCTGAAAGCATTGTATGGTCCGGCGGCGACCAAGGAAAACGACTTCGCGTTTCATTATCTGCCCAAAATCGATCGCAACTATTCCTGGGTGAACATTTGGAACGACATGTACGAAGGCAAGATCAAAGGTATGTTCGCCTTCGGCATGAATGGTGTGATGATCGGCCCCGATTCCGAGAAGAATATCAATGCTCTGAAGAAGGCTGACTGGCTGGTGGTCTGCGAGATTTATCCGGACGAAACCAGCGAGTTCTGGCGCGCGCCCGGCATTTCGGTCGATGAGCAGAAGCAGATCAACACCACTGTGTACCGCTTGCCGGGCGCGGGATTCGCCGAGAAAGACGGGTCGTTCACCAACTCCGCGCGCTGGCTGCAGTGGAAGCAGGCTGCGCTGCCGCCGCCTGGACAGGCGCGTCTGGATCAGGACATTCTGGCGACGATCTTCCTGAAAGTGCGCGAGCTTTATCAGAAAGAGGGCGGCAAATTCGCCGATCCGGTTCTGAATGCGACGTTCGCTTACACCACTCCGTACGCTCCGTCGTTGACCGAAGTTGCCAAGGAGATCAACGGCAAAGCACTTGCCGATCTTACCGACCCGAAGACGAATGTAACCATCAAGGCAGGGCAGCAGCTTCCGGGTTTTGCCTGGCTCAAGGACGACGGCACAACTGCGTCCGGCAACTGGATCTATTGCGGCTCCTGGACGGAAGCGGGCGCACTTTTGCAACGGCGCGGAACCGAAGACCCGTCGGGGCTGGGAGTTTATCCGAACTGGGCATGGTCGTGGCCAATGAATCGGCGAGTGCTCTACAACCGGGCCTCGTGCGATATCGACGGCAAGCCTTGGGATCCACCGCGGCGGCAAGTGTGGTGGGATGAGTCGAAGCAATCCTGGGCCGGGATCGATGTCCCGGATTTCAAAGTGGACTCGCCGCCGAAAGATCACATGGGGCCTTTCATCATGAATCCCGAAGGCATTGGACGGCTGTTCGTGCCGCTGGGCGGGATGGCGGACGGCCCATTCCCCGAATTCTACGAGCCGATCGAGAGCCCGATCGCCAATCCGCTGCATCCGAATCAGTCCAATAATCCGGTGGTGAAAAAGTACAAAACCGATATGGACAAGTACGGCACCGTGGAGCAGGGCTTCAACGTGATCTGTACCACGTATCGGTTGACCGAGCACTATCACTACTGGACCAAGAACAATCCCATGAACGTGCAGCTGGTGCCGGAGCCGTTCGTGGAAGTTCCAGCCGAACTGGCCGATCGCATGGGCATTTCAGGCGGAGAAAGGGTCAGAGTCACCAGCGCGCGCAGCCAATACATTGCCAAGGCAATGGTCACGCGCCGCATTCGTCCGATGAAGATTGACGGCAAAGAAATGTTCCAGATCGGCATTCCGATTCATTGGGGATTTCGAGGCATTGCAGAGGACGAAGGCAAGACTGCGAGGACTTTAACCAATCAGCTGACTCCGACGGTAGTCGACCCGAACGCCTTCACGCCGGAGTTCAAAGGATTTTTGGTGAAGATCGAAAAAGCGTAGCGATTACCGAGACAAACAATGAGCGACCGCAAGACACTTCAGATCAAGCAAATCTCGGGACACTCCGGGTCGTCCGCCGGCTTCGACATGCAGCGGGACGCGGAGGTCTGCAAGCTGATCGATACAACGATTTGCATTGGCTGCAAGGCCTGCGAGGTCGCCTGCGTCGAGTGGAACGACATGCCGTTCAGTCCGACCACATTCGACAATACTTATCAGACGATGCCGGAGACGCGCTGGAATTTCTGGAACCTGATCAAGTTCAACGAGCACCAGCGCGAAGACGGCACGATCCAGTGGCTAATGCGCAAGGACCAGTGCATGCACTGCGCCGATCCCGGCTGCCTGCGCGCTTGTCCAGCCGATGGCGCGATCGTGCAGTACACCAACGGCATCGTGGATTTTCAGCAGGAAAACTGCATTGGCTGCGAGTACTGCGTGTCGGGATGTCCCTATGACATTCCCAAATTCAATCCTGCGACGAAGAAAGTTTACAAGTGTACGCTCTGTTCCGATCGCGTCGGCGGAGGCCTGGAGCCCGCCTGCATCAAAGCGTGTCCCACAGGATGTCTGAAGTTTGGCACGAAGGATGATATGAAATACATCGCGGAAGAACGCGCGAAGCAACTCCGCGACAACTTTGGATTTGAGAAAGCCGGCGTGTACGATCCGCAATCGATTGGCGGCACGCACGTCGTCTACGTCTTGCACGACGCGGAAAATCCCGAGCGCTACGGTGGGCTGCCCAAAAATCCTGTGATCCCGTGGAGCTACACGGTCTGGAAGTGGCTGGCCAAGCCCGTCCTGGGGGCCTTCGCGATGTTTGGTTTGATGGGAGTTCTGCTGCACTATGTGACCGTCGGACCGCGCGTGCCACAGCCGGAACCGCCCAAGAAGGAGGGCCCAGATGTCCAGCGCGGTTGAACGTTTCGACGACAAAGCGCGTGATGCCTTCGATCGCATCGGGCAGAATGAAGTTTACGTAGGCGAGTTGCAGCGTCACCGCGTCTATACGCGTTTCCTGCATTGGATGGTCGCCTTATTCTTTTTTCTCGCACTATTCACCGGGTTTGGAATTTATTTGCCGTGGCTCTTTCGCTGGTTCACTCCTATCTTCGGAGGCGGCGCGCGCGCCCGCGAACTGCACCCGTGGTTCGGTGTCGGATTTGTAACGTTCTTCAGCCTGCAAGTGCTGAATTGGATCGATCCGATGAAGTGGACCGATGCCGATTCGAGATGGATGCGCAATCTGCGAAAGATCGCCGGCGGAAAAGAAAAACTAGAGCCGCCGGACACCGGCTTCTTCAACGGCGGTCAGAAAGCCCAGTTCTGGGAGATCGTGGTTGGGTCCGTAGTTTTTCTGATCACCGGAATCATTCTATGGATGGGCGCGCGCACGTTCGGGCGCTGGGCGGTCGCGGTCAGTTATGTGCTGCACGACATTTCCGCCGTGATCATGCTGGGCGGAATCTTCATTCACATTTATCTCAGCACCATCGGCGAACCTGGTACGTTTCAAGCCATGATTCGCGGCGCGGTGAGTGAGGCTTGGGCCTGGACGTTCCACCCGGCGTGGTACAGAGAAGTCACGGGGCGCGACCCGGTTCAGGCTTGCGAGGAAGCACGCCGGCGTAGCGAAGTCGCGAGGAAGTAGTCCGCAACCATCGTGACCTGCCGTCTCAGGTCTGCTCGCGAGATCGCCTTCGACCTCGCTAGGGCAGCTTTCTCTCTGGCTGAAAAGCGGCTCCGGTCAGGATGACTCCCACTGGGACGTCTCAAAATCACACTGCAACAATTCTTTTCGACGGATTAATCCTTACACGAGCTTTGGGACGCCCGTTCATGCGTGCCGGTGTGACTCTGTGATTAAATAGTTTTCTTATGGCACTCGAAGAATATAAACGGAAACGGCGCTTTGAAGAGACGCCGGAGCCTCCGGCGAAAGTTGCGACCAAGGCGGGGAACCGGTTTGTAGTGCAGAAGCACGATGCCACGCGGCTGCACTACGATTTTCGCTTGGAAATGGAAGGCGTGCTGAAGTCGTGGGCGGTGCCCAAAGGCCCGTCGCTCGATCCCGCCGACAAGCGGCTGGCGATGCAAGTCGAGGATCATCCGGTTTCGTATTTCGATTTTGAGGGCACCATCCCCGAGAACAACTACGGCGCAGGAACGGTCATTGTGTGGGACGTGGGCACTTGGCAGCCGCTGTCGCCAGTTCCTGTGAATGGCAAGTACGTGCCGGGCACGGAGGCCGAAGCGGCGGCAATGCTGGCCAAGGGCGACCTGAAGTTTCGTTTGAACGGGAAGCGGCTCAAGGGAGACTTCGCGCTGATCAAGATGAAGGGGCGGCGTCCCGGAAGCAAGGGCAACGAATGGTTGCTGATTAAGAAGCATGATGATCACGCCGTGGAGGGATACGACATCGAGGAGTTCGACCAGTCGGTGATGAGTGGGCGCAATCTCGAAGAGGTTGCCGGCGACGCGGGTTCGCGGGAGTGGAAGAGCCGGCCATCCTCTGGACGGGGCAAGTTGAAAGCCGCCTGGCTCGCGGACGCGGTGGCCAAGCTTGATCAGAAGAAGGCCGCGGCGGGCGGGCAAAAAAAAAAGAGGCAACAGCTTACCGCCGAGAGCGCAAAGAAAACGCCGCAAAGGACGCAGAGAAAAGCAACGGACAAATCTTAGCGTCTGCCGGGAACAACTCTCCCCAAAGCGATCGGCAACCGACGCTCAATAGGCAACCGACGCTCAATAGGCAATCGAAACTCTCGGCGTCCTCTGCGGGTTCCTCGGCATCCTCTGCGGTTCAAGCTCTTTCCGGGGCTCCGGTGAAGCGCCCCATGCCCACGACAATTCATCCGATGCTGGCAGAATCGATTACGGAGCCCTTCGACGGGGCGGAGTGGCTGTTTGAGATCAAGTGGGACGGATATCGGGCGATCGCGTTCCTCGAAGGCGGCAAAGTGCGGCTGGTTTCGCGGAATCAGAATGATCTGACCGCGCGCTATCCCGAGTTGAAAGATATGGCCCGACTCATCAAGGCAAAGTCGGCGATTCTGGATGGCGAAGTGGTGGCGCTCGATACCGAAGGAAAAGCATCGTTCAGTCTCATGCAGCAGCGGACGGGCTTCCGTCCCGGCGGGCATCGGGCGGCAGGGAATGCCAATGTGCCCGTGCTTTATTACGCTTTCGATCTGCTGTATCTCGATGGCTACGACTGGCGGCGCGTGCCGCTTGAGGAGCGTAAACGCAAGTTGGCGTCGGTGGTTGTGGGAAGCGATGGGGTGCGGTATTCCGATCATTACGAGGAGCGCGGCAAGGCGCTGTTTGAAATTGCCCGGAAGAAAGGCCTGGAGGGCATTGTGGCGAAGCGGCGCGCCAGTTGTTACGAAGAGCGCCGCAGCAGCGATTGGCTGAAGATCAAGATTCGGCACCGCTTGGAGGCCGTGATCGGCGGGTACACGGAAACCAAAGGCAGCCGCACGCACTTTGGTTCGCTGGTGCTCGGACTATACGACAAGCAGGGACGGCTGATTCACGTGGGACAGGCGGGCAGCGGGTTCAATCAGAAATCGCTCGGCGAGATCTCGAAAGTCCTGGAGAAATTGGAAATCAAGAAGAATCCATTCTTCGGGGATGTTGACGCGCTGCGGAAGGTAAGTTTCGTGAAGCCCGAGTTGGTGGCGGAAATTGAGTTTGCGGAGTGGACGGGCGGGACCAACGTCGGGAGCGGCCCGAAGCTTCGCGCTCCCGTGTTTCTGGGATTGCGTGACGACAAAGATCCGAAGGAATGCTCGTTGGAGGAAGCTCGGTCGGAGTCTTCGTGATGCTTTCAGGCGTCCTTACAGGACGCGTCTTTCGTGATGAATCTTACCCGCCACTAAACGTGGCGGGCTATTGTCGGGCTTCCCTCCGGGATGCGGTCCATACCATGAGCTGACAAAGATGACGTGCGCTACTTGATATCTTTCATGGCGAGGAGCGTGCCGTAGTCCCTGCCGGTAGGATCTACGGCACGGGCTACGATGGCCGCGAACGCGTCTCTCACTTCAGGGTACTTCGTCGCAACGGCTTTGATGACGGCCACATTGCTTTGATAAGCCTGGTTCGTGTTTGAAACATCGGCAGCCTGATACTTTACGATCAGATCGAGATCGTTGCCCACGATCTGCGGAAACATCGAGATGAGCTTATAGCTCGCCGTTCCGGCCTGCAGGTCGATGGTCTTGCCCACTGGAAGGTCAGCCGGCTGAATGCTCTGGGCCTCGTCGGCAATCTTATCGGTGGCCAAGGTGCCCATGAACGGCAGCGGAGAGGTCAGAAGCCGAGCCTGAGTGTAGAAAAGCCAGGCATTATGCATTTGGCCTTTTGTTTTGTATTCGCGGGCGCGGGCCAGGAACCAATCGCTGTCATGGCCGGCGACTTGAGCCGCCTTGACGTAGAGGCCACCAAGTTTCCAGTCCGTTCCCTCCTGTTGGAGAATTAACGAGAACATGGTTCGGCCTTTGGCGGAACTTGCGTCGAGAAGAACGACGGCGTATTTGCCGGCGGGAAGATTATCGAGGTAGAAGACGGCGCTGTTGGCGGTCTGGCCGCTCTTGCCAAAGACTCCGCAGTAAAACTCGGCGTGCGGAGAAGGAGTTGTACCGTCCAGCACGAAAACGCCCTTCAGAGTCGCCTGGGCGCCTGCGAGATCCTGCTCGTGGTCTTTAATGGTAGCCTCAATCCCACTGAAATCGGAGGCGAGGCTGGGAATCGCGTTCTGGCGCACCGAGGCAACGTCGCCCTTGGTGGCCATAGCGAAAAGGCGTTGGCCAGCCGCCGTGACGACGCCGCGAGTAGCGTCGTCGAGATCGCTCGAGGTCTGACAGCTCTGCGCACGTGCGTACAAAGGCCCTAGTGCCACCGCCGAAAGCGCAATCCAAAGAGCTGGGGTGAGGCTACGGACGACATTCATGTTGAACTCCGCCTTTACTTTCAAAGAGTTGGAAAAGGCTGGGTTCAGTTTACCCTGCTTCAGCCTTACCCCGATAAGATTTAGCGGCCACGGAAATGGTTGACTCCAATCCACTTCTGGATGGCGGCCTCCCGGGAAGGTTCGACCGCGCGCAAGAGCCTGAGGTTCAGACGTTCTCTGGGGGGGCAGTTGCGGCAAGCTCACCAGTGATAAAATTGCCAGGTCGGCCTTTGCAGAGTTCCCAAACTAGTTTCCTGGGAGGAGTGGCGTGAGAGCGGGAGGGAAATTCGACAGGATGTCGAAGGTCATAGTCCTATGCCTCGCACTCGTCTGCGTCGGAGCACTGGGCTTGGGGATCATTAGTCCTGCGAACGCTACGTCCTCGCAAAGCCAGGTTAAGGCCAAGACCAAGGCGAAAAAGCAGCAAAAACCGCAGTTGCCGGTGCTGCCCTCCGGGCCGACCGGCCCGGTACAGCCGATTCCCCTGGATTCGATGGCGCCCGTGCCGCCGCAAGTCAGTTATCAAAACGCACAACTAACCATCGTCGCGGCCAACTCAACCCTGGGTGACATTTTGCGAGCGGTGCGCAAGCAGACCGGGGCAGAAATTGAGATCCCGGTGGCGACCGAGCGTGTAGTGACTCATCTGGGACCGGGTTCGGCGCGGGATGTTCTGGCGGAACTCTTGAATGGCTCGCGCTTTAACTATGTGCTGCTGGGATCTCCGGCGGACAGCGCGGTGCTTACGCGCGTGGTATTGGTGGCAAAAACCGGGCCAGACAACGCCGGCGCTCCGAATAACCCGGCGATCACAGAACAACCGCAGGCCGGAATTGTGCAGCGCTCGGGCGGTCCGGGCGCGGCCTCGCTGCCCGATGTGGCCGGCGACGCGGAAGCGACGGACAATACCGACGACGCCGCGGATCAGGCCGCCGCCGAGGCGGAACAGCAGCCGCCTGCGTCTCCAGATCAGCCAGCCGTGAAGACACCGCAGCAGATGCTGCAGGAAATGCAGCAGCGGCAATTACAGCTCCAGCAGCAACAACAGGGCCAGCAGCAGCCACCAGCCGGACAACCGCCCTATCCTGTTCAAACTGTGCCCCCGCGACCGGAAGACAAACAGTAAGTCTTTCTTGCCTGCCTCTTGATGTTGAGAATGATGTTGAGAACGTTTTACGGCTGGTTGCCGCGCAGATTTTCCGACCGCGCAGCGAGCCGGATGGCCGGCGAATCGCTCTGCGCCATGGTGCTCTGAAGGAGTTCCCAATCTCGCGCAACTTCCGCTTCTGAAATGCCCCGCGTCGATCTGCGCTGCAATTCCGACTGCAGGCGGGCCGCCAGGAGCTGACGCTCCAACTCGGGAGGAGCGTTTCCGCTCAAAATATTGTCCGCGGACACGCCGATCTGCACCCGGCTTTCTCCGACCTGAACTTCGAGAATCGGTCGGCCCTGGTCGTCGACGCCTGTCTTGGCCTTTGACTGCAGCCTGGCCCATGCCTTGTCTACTTTGCTTCCGGGTTTTTCTGGATAGGCTCCGGCCAGAAAATGTTTCAGTTGCAACTGGTAGGCTCGGCGATCTTCCGCGCCCAAGGGCCGCTCTGGAGCGCCGCCTACTACGAAGACCATGGCGTTGCGTCCCGGCTCAAAGTGGCCCGCGCCGGTGCCGACATATACCGCAGCCACGCATCCAGCGAAGATCGGGCTCACCACCAGGGTGGGCACGATGTACTTTTTTGCCCTAAAGAAAGACTCGACCACTCCGTGCACGTTCGTGCTGCGCGGCATGCTGCCGGGCACCTGCGAAATGATGAGTCGCGAAAACTCGAACTCCGGATGATGCGCACTGAACTTGGTAAGCATTTTCGCAATCTGCTTCGGCGTCGTGATGCCAACGTCGGCGACCAGACTGCGATGCAAAGATTTCGGGTAATAAAAGTTGAGTACACCTTTCGCGAAATCGGCGCAGTTGTTCGTAACCAGATGGAAATGAGATTGGTTCGGCGAACCATTGTATTTACGAATCAGGGCATCGTCCTGCTCGGGAGTAGTTTGAATCTCGAAGCCGTAGATGGCGCGATCATAAGACGATCCGACGAGTTGATACCAGTTCCCGCCGGGAGTCTCGCCATTCTTTGCGTCGGGCGCAACACCTTCCAAATATCTGCGGCGATAGCGGTCGCGCAGGAAGGCGGCCATCTTGGCGTTGGCAAATAGCGGCACATCTTCGGGGCGTTCCACCGCGTACAGATAGGGAATCAGAGGAATCGCGACCCAGTCATATCCGCCCACGCCGTCGTAACGGCTGAGAACGACTCCGGTTTCGCCTGGCGCACAATGGCGCAAAACCAGCGGAGTGTCGGCGCATACGCCGGAAAGATATACGGCCGCATGACCGGTCGCAGTAAAAAATCCCATCTTGCCGTAAGGCTCTTCGAGAAGAAGAGTGGCGGAGGCGCAAGCCAGAGAGGAGCAGGCCAAAACCACTACGACTAATGTGACCACAACTCGCCGCATTTTCAGAATGTGGCGTGCGAACATGCTCCCCCCGGCGACTGAATCTAAGTCCGTGAATAAGAACCCTTTGGCAAAAGATTAGTTGCAGGTATTCGGGAACACCAGTTACGGAAGTTTGGAAGATGAGGGGAAAACTGTAGCCCGTTAACAGCGAGGAGCATCTCATAGAGCCCAGGAACGAAAGCTGTCATCTGGTAAGGGCAGCAACTAGTGGAGGCCACATTAGGCCGAAAAGGAAAGAGCGAATAGGCTGATCATCTCCAACCTGCCAGATCAGCGTAATAACACCGCCGCTGACAACAAAGCCCGCGCCGAGCCAGAAATGTCCGAGTCCAGGCCCAATGCCTGGCAATGGTGGCATGCCACGAAGAGCAAGTAGCAGCAAAGAGCCGAATGCTCCGCAACCAAACTTTACTAGGAGCTTCTGAGACTTTCTCATTCTGGCATCTAGTGCAGAATGTGATAAATATACTCGTGAATAGATGGGGACAGCAGTGGACTCAAAAGAGTATAGAGCGCAAGAATCAATAGCACAGAAAGTGGCCCCAACGTGCGCCCTTCCAACAAGAAATGTGGAATCCGCTGCGCCGGTTTTTCTGGCTTAGATTCCATATGTGAGTGAATGCTCATCTCCGTCTCAATGTCAATCATGATTCGATCATCGTCTACATCCCGTTGCTGGCAGATCGGTCGTGGCGCCGAGGCCGCCATACGTTGTTTGCTAGATTTAATACGATGTGCGGATGTTGCCATCTGGAGTTTCTCTCCCCGTTAATCAGATTACAACGTTACACAGGTAACTTCCACATCCGGGATTAGGAAATCTTCACGTTTGGGGGAGAATTAACTTCTCAGGTCTCTTTTCGACTCTTTTACATCCCTCACGTTTGGCAAGTTAACAACTGTGTCTTTGCCCACCGCGCGCTTTCGGCAACGAATTCGTCTTCATCTTTCGTCATGGGCTCGAGCAGAGGCAGAAATTCTTTTTCCCCGCTGTTTCCCATGGCGATGGCGACGTTGCGGCGCAGGCCGGAACGCTTGGTTCGACGAATCGGCGATCCGCGAAAGGCTTCGCGAAATTGTTCCGCGGACATTTCGGCGAGCCACGCAAGTGCCGGATTCGCTAAACCGGGACGCGGCTGAAATTCGGGCGCCGACGATGCCGGGGCTTTGCGGTTCCATGGGCAAACGTCCTGGCAAATGTCACAGCCGAATACCTGGCGGCCCATCCCGGCGCGAAGATCTTCGGGAATCGATCCGCGTTTTTCGATGGTGAGATAAGCAATGCACCGATTGGAATCGAGCTGATAGGGCCCGAGCAGTGCATCGGTCGGGCAGGCTTCGATGCAGCGGGTGCAGGTGCCGCAGCGGTCAGCAGCAGGCATGTCGGGCGCAAGTTCGATCGACGTGAGGATTACTCCCAAAAAAAGCCACGAACCTTTTTTCTGATTAATGATGCACGTGTTCTTGCCGATCCATCCCACTCCGGCGTACTTGGCATAGACGCGCTCTACGATCGGGCCAGTATCAACGTAGCTGCGGGTGGTGAGAGTCGGCTGGGACTCGCCGGGCACGGCCCGATGCAGCGCGCCTTCCACCTGCTTCAGCCGGCGAAGAACCGCGTCGTGATAATCTTCGCGGCTCCAGGCATAGCGCGAAATCCATCCGCGGTCAGGGTCGGTGACTTCCGTCGAGTAGGGATTCTCTGTGTTGTAGTTGATGGCGCAGACGATGACGCTTCGCGCCCACGGCGCGACGCGGGCCAGCGAGGCGCGCTTGAGATCGCCGCCATCGTCCCGCGTTTCCAGGTATTTCATCTCGCCGGCGTGGCCAGCGGCAATCCATTCAGGAAAATATTCGTGTTCGGCCGCGTCGGTGGCGGGTGCGAAGCCCGTGAGGTCGAAGCCGGCTTCTGCGGCGGCCCGCTTGACGACGGCCTTAACGTTGTCGTTATCGTTAGAACTTGCCACTTCTCCCTCATCCCTCGCTCTGAGGTTATAAGGTTTGCGGTCTGGAGTCACGCATGGTCCTGGACGGCTTCGGGTGATTAACGTTTCTTCTTCCGCGCATAAAACCGCTGCACCTTGGCGCGATTGCCGCAGCGCCTCATGTCGCACCAGCGCCGGTGATGGTTCTTGCTGGTATCCAGAAAAAACCATTCGCAGGCTTTCGAAGAGCAAGCCCGAACATAGGCCAACTGCTCCGATGCCAGCAGATCGGCGGCCGATCGGGCGATCGGCCACAAAACGCTGTCGAAATCAAGCACTTCGTCGAAGGTCCACTCAAAACCGTCCTTCACCGGCACCAGCCGCATGTGTAACGCCGCTGCCTGAACGTAGTTGTTCAGCTTCGCGAGCGCGAGGGGCGGCACTTCGCGTTTGTTTATGACTGCCCAAAAAACGTCGTGGATGGCTTCGCGCAACTCTCTGCCCAATAGCAAAACTTGTTGCGCGCGCTCGGGATTAACGTAGCTACGCTCGAACAGCCGATCCACCTGGCTCGCCGTCAAGGCGCCAGTATCCTCGCCGAAGCGGGCGAGATCGATATAAGTATTCAGCAGCTCTTTGGGCTTGATGTAACGATCGTCGAGCGTGTTCACGAAGTCGAGGCACACGCTGCCCGCAATCAGATCGAAGCGCGGCGGACGTCGCCGCGCAACTTTCTCTTTCGTCGTCAAGGGATTCCTTTCCAGAGTTCGGGCGTCGGACTTCTGACCTCAGACGGAGCAAAGGCCTGAGGTGAAGTCGGGGCTCCGTCTTCCATTATCTAACCATTAAAATGGTATTGACAAGTTAGAATCAAAAGTCTACCATTTATGTAACCGCTGAAGTAAGGTTTGAAGGTTAGATGAAAGACAGCCTCAATGCGGTGCGAATCACAGCTCTGATCCGCAGCAGCCAGTTGAAAAATATCGGAGGCAGACCCGTGCTCGTCCCGACCTCGCAAAAATCCGCAATCGCTCACAGCCGCACCTACTCAATCCAACTAGCGCTCGCCTTCGCCGCCATCTATCTCGTCTGGGGTTCGACGTACCTCGCCATCCGCTATGCGGTCGAAACTATTCCACCGCTCGTCACCGCAGGCATTCGGCACTCCATCGCAGGCGCAATTATGTTGGGGTGGGCTTGGGCACGCGGCTATCGTCCGACGCGCGCGCATTGGATTTCTGGTTCGATCGTGGGAGCATTATTTTTCTTCATCGGTCACGGTTCGCTGCATTGGGCGGAACAATATGTGGGATCTGGCTTGGCCGCGCTGCTGCTCGCAACCGAACCCATGTTCATTCTGCTTCTGGCTTGGTCGATGGGACAGCAGAAGATCAGCCGGCTTAGCGCGCTGGGCCTGGGTTTGGGCGCGCTTGGCGTCGCCGTGCTCACCGGCGCCGAGTTGACGGTCAAAGGTTCGAGCCTGCTGGCGCTGATGGCAGTGCTCGTAGGTTCGCTCGCGTGGTCGGCGGGCGTAGTGATCTCGCCAAAGTTGAAGCTGCCTTCGGACGCGCTGGGACGAACCGCACTGCCGACGATCTGCGGAGCAGTAATGTTGCTCGCAGCCGCGGGACTGACCGGCGAGTTTCACGCGATCCACTGGGCGAATATTTCTTTGAAATCGATTTTGGGCTTGGCCTACTTGATTGTCTTCGGCTCTGTGATCGCGTTTACTGCTTACACATGGTTGCTGCAACGCTGTCCCCCGGCGCTGGTGGCGACGCACACCTACGCGAATCCAGTGGTCGCTGTATTTTTAGGATGGCTGCTGGCTTCGGAACGGCTGACGCTGCGAGTGCTGTTGGCATCGGTCGCGATTCTGGGAGCGATCGTCCTGATCCGCAAAGGTGAGCGGACCACTGCTCAAGCAGCCGCGCCCGGGACAGTTCAAACTACAGCGGTCCACGCCAAGGACGCTAGATCAATCGAGAAGTGCGCCTAGCGTCTGGACGAACGTTGCTCGATTCGAAAGCTTTCGAGGTGCGACATGCAGTTGAAGCCTTTCCTGCTGGATATATAGCTGGATAAGTACGAGCACGATATTGAATTCAACCTGGCCTCGAGCGAGGGGCCGCGTTGGACTGTGAATGAAATTTTGAACCTCGCGGGCGAGCCCGAGGAAGCGCGGCGGCGGTTTCTCAATCATGAGTTGGGCTATGGCCGTCCGGCGGGGGCCGAGGGGCTGCGGGAGGCGATCGCGGAAATGCACGATGTGAGTGCGGAGTGCGTGCAGATCATGACCGGCGCTTCGGAGGCTCTGGTCGTGTTGATGTGGCTGGCGGCTGAGCCTGGAGCAAATGTGATCCTGCCTCGGCCCGGCTACCCGCCCTTTTCCGCGCTGCCCGAGTCGCTGGGTATTGAGGCCCACTTCTACGCGATTCGCAAGGAAAACAATTTCAGCATCGACGTGGAAGAGATCATGAAGCTCGCGGATCGAAGGACGAAGCTCATCATAGCGAACAGTCCGCATAATCCGACAGGCGGCACGATCAGTGATGCGGAGATGGAGAGGTTACACGAGTTCACCTCGGCGCGTGGAATCCAACTGGTGAGTGACGAGGTGTATCACCCGATATACCACGGACGAGAGACAAAATCGGCGTCGCGGCTGCCGCAAGTGACAGTGATCCACGATTTCTCGAAAGCGTTTGCTCTGGCCGGCCTTCGCACGGGATGGATGATTGAGCATGACCGAGAACGGCGGCAGCGCTACTGGAATGCCCGCGCATATTTTTCCATCTCGAATAATTCAGCGGGAGAGATGCTGGCCGAAATTGCGATGCGCAACCGCGATGTGGTTCTCGGGAAAACGCAGGCAACCGCAACCCGAAACCTGGAGCACCTGGATCGCTTTATGAATGAGCATCGCGAGACGCTCGGCTGGATTCGCCCTCAAGGAGGGATGACGGCGTTTCCCTGGCTGATCAGCGGAGAGAACGCCAGGCCTTTCTGCCAGGCTGCAGCGGCACAAGGAATTCTGCTCGCCCCAGGGGATTGTTTCGATGCTCCGTCGCATTTTCGACTTGGCTTCGCCGCCGCTGGAGACAAGTTTCCACAGGCTTTGGATCGATTCGGCGAATTCGTGAAGAGCTGGCCAGGGAAGACTGCAAGCCAGCTGTCAGCATGAGCGACTCTCAGATTCTGCGGGAGATTAGCATCCCAGCTTGGGCGGGAATCCGCTGCCCATAAGCGGCGGCAAAAAAGTTATTTTGATGGTTGTGGAGCGGGCACTTTTGCCCGCTGGATTTTTAGCGGCGCAAGCAAGTGGGCAAGAGTGCCCGCTCCACACCAGTCTGCTCCACACCAGCCTCTAGTAGTTGCGTTCCAGTTCGGAGCAGACGATCCACAAGTGATCCATATATTCTCCACTCCTGGACCGCAATCCTGTGACAACCGCGCCGGGCGGGCAGTGGGCTTCGACGGGTCGCCCTCCGGGATGCGGACGCGTAATCGATTCTGTCATCTCGACTCTGGGATGATCACGGCCCTCGACAACCTCGCGTACGTCACTGCATTCGCCGATGGCTTCATCGATGGAGGCGCCGGTTCGTCCGCGCAGCCCGCGCAGAACGCGGCCGTTGGAGCAGCGGGCATCGTAGACGGGCCGGCCGCCAGGAGTGCCAGTTCTCTCCGTGATCCTTCGCTCGTCGCCCGCGTCCCCATCGGGCCGTAGGCGGGCGCAATCGAGCCATGCCTGATTGAAGAATTCGCCGGTCTGTACGTGAAAGCCTACGGCAACGAAACCGGGCTCGCAGAGCGCGTCGGGGGAAGGCCTTCCACCCGAACCCCCGCCGAAGTCGCGCGCCACGCGTTCGCGAGACCTGACGTGAATACCGCCGCGGTCGTGGTCGCGGTCCCGATCATGGTCACGGTCGCGGTCGTGATCCTGAGGCGCGGCCAGCGCTGCCAATGCGAGCGCAAACAGAATGGCGAACACGGGCAAAACTCGCGCACTGCCGCGTTGCCTCCGGATGTTGCCAGTCGGAATCCCCTGACTTCTTTTTGCAATTGCCATAGCACGCCCCTGAAAAGATCGGCGCGGCTTTGACCAAGCTTTCCGCCGATCCCAATTTGATCGGGATAGTAAAAGTGGGCTGCTGCGCTGTCAATGCGCAATCGGGTTCCCCCGAATCAAAAGCGCCCTTAACACAGCGAACCGAAGAACCGCATCGTGCACTTCCTTTTTCGCGTCTTTGCTCCCATCATCGAAACACGCGCCCATCGCCGCGAGAGCGGGCGATCGCGGATGCGACTGCCGCGAGCATCGTTTCTTTCGAACCGTTTCTTTCGAGCCAGCGATCGAGTTCGCGATGGGCGAGACCAGTGCGGGGTGAAGTGAAAGATGTTCACAGAGAGACGCGGCTGCCTGCGGCATAAGGTGAACGGTCCAGTCTTTGCCAGCTTTGACGGCGTTACCGGCGGGATGATTCTGGATCTCAGCGAGCAGGGTGTGTCGATGCAAACGATTGTCCCGCTGGAAGCCGAGCGCCGGCTAAAGTTGCGCCTTGATCTGGCGGATTCTGACGCCTGCCTGGAGACGACGGGCTATGTTGCCTGGGCCGATGCGCTGGGTCGCGCCGGTGTGCGATTCTCGGAACTCCCCGAAGAGGCACGGCAGCGACTGGACGAGTGGCTGGCGCAAAATGAAAAAGCGCCGAGCCGCAAAGCGCCGAAGCTTACTTTCGATCGAATGCCGGGGTGGAGTGTGGGCAGCACATTCTCAAGCGATGGAGTTCCCAAGCCGCGATCCGTGAGTTTGGAAGCGGAAAGCGGCAGTCCGGAAACGGGAGAGGGCACGGGCGAAAGGCCGGATAACCCTGGGGCGGTTTCAAGCACCATGCAGTACGAGTTCAACTCATTGGGGACGGATCTGAACAGCGCGCTGCGGGTGATTAGCGACCGCGCACGGACGCTTTTACGCGGAACGGGGGCCGCCATCGCGCTCAGCGACCGCGGTCCGATGATGTGCCGGGCGAGCGTCGGAAAAGGCGGGCCACCGCTGGGAACGCGAGTGGATATCGATTCGGGTTTTTCCGGGGAGTGCATCCGTGTGGGAAAAGCCTTACGCTGCGATGACACTGAAATCGATCACCGCGTCGATGCCATAGCGTGCCGGCGGCTGGGCATTCGCTCGATCGTGGCAGCGCCTATCCGCTACCAGCGCGAAGTCGTTGGGTTGGTGGAGGTTTTCTCTGCGCAGGTCGGTGCGTTTGACGAGGGTGATTTGGCCGTCCTGGAACGTCTGGCACAGACCGCGCTTCTGGTGCTGAGTCAGACGCAACTTTTCAAACGCGGGTAGGGCCGCGCGTCCTCTGCGCCGCTGGGCGTGCTCTCCGGTCAAAGGCTTTATCGCAGAGGTCGCGAAGCGCAGAGGACGCAAAGAAAAACGTCTTATTCTGAATGGCGACAGCCGAGAGTCACGAATGCAACTGTTCTTCTTCGCGGCTGGCTGACAAACGTATTTAGGATTTTTTCAACTTGTAGCCGGGGGGGATTTCGAACAGCGAGGGATGAGGCTCTTCGGTGGAGGTGGGCTTGCAGTAAGTACTTTGCTCGCCGGCGGCGGAGGTCACTTTCGTCAGCACCGGCATTTTCAGTTTTACGCTGGTCCATACTTCGGTCACGCTGGGCTGCGGCGGTTTTGGTGGCTGCGACAGCTTGGGCGCCTGGGGCGATGTCGGTGGCTGCGGCGCGCCCGGTTGCGGGGGCTTTGGCGTCTTTGGAAGTTGCGGCATTTGCGAGAGTGGTGGTGGGGCGAGGACGAAGCGCTTACCCTCGACTTCATGGCCTTCGATCGTGCTCTTGCCCAAATCCTGCACTTGCATGGGAGGAGGAGGCGGCGCTTGGGCGGGCGTCTGCGGACTTCCAGATGACGACGGCCCCGCCGGCGGCGGCTGCATGGGAAGGACCACGGCCTCTTTTTTCAAGTGATCGAGCAAGATGGCTTTTTGTAGGGCCGGGTTGGTGATGATGCTGGTGCTGAGCCTATCGATGCGCATGTTGCCGTTGCTCGATCGCCACATGCGCGATGCGGATTGTGTTGGCGGGCCGCCGCCCGCGGCCTGAGTTTTGGTGGCGCAATCGGAACACGATGGAGGGGTTGGCGGCTGGGGAGGCTGGTCCACGGTGCGACAGTTTATCACGCCTGGTTATGTGATGTTGGCAGCAGGGCCAGCGCGAGACGATAATGGTTACCATTTACTTTCCGTGGAGGCATAGATGAGAAGAGCCGGCGTGTTACTTGCAATGTTCGCAGTGGTCGTTTTATCGAGCGCCCTCGGTCAACAGACCTCCGATGAGCGCGCGATGGCCGAGGCAGCCATCCGGTCGGCCGACGCTGCCGGGCTGAAGGCCGCGCAGTCCAAGGACGTAGCCGGCGCCACTGCGAACTACGCGGACGATGCATCGTGGCTTCCGCCTCACGCGCCCATCGTGCAAGGGAAAGAAGCGATTCGAAGCGCATGGGCGCAGTTTTTGAGCAGCCCCGGACTCAAGATAGACTGGCAGATTACGAAAGTTGACGTCTCCCGGGGGGGTGACATGGCGTACACACTTTATAAGTACGAGATGACGATGGGCGCTCCAAACGGCGCTCCGATTCAGGATAGTGGTAAGGACATGGCGGTTTGGAAGAAACAAACAGACGGAACCTGGAAGATGGTGGCCGATACCTTCAATTCGGATCTGCCTCTCCCATCGAGCACAAGCAAATGAGGATCGACGCAGATTCTTGCGCTGCGAATCCGACGGTGCTCGGTCATTACTCTCGTGCAGCGGACTCCCGCAGGAGCCCGGTCATGCATTGAATGGCGCTTGGCGATGGCCATTCGCGAAGCTTCAACTTGGTCCTGCGCCGAGAAGCATCATCAGTTTGCACGCCGCAACTTGCGTACAAGCGTCAACCTGAGCCAAACGCATGAGCCGAGTTATTGCTCAAACTGTGCGATTTGGACCATCCCGGCATTCTTTTCAAGCTTAAGCTAGAGGAGATGAACAGCTGAAGCGATCGGCGCTAGTCTAAACTCTCGAAACCAGCCCTTGAAAAGAGACCGGAATATGAGCCAAAGCCATCGACCGATACCGAAACTGCGTAGAAGCCCTCAAGCGCCGCTGACCTACCGTGGTGCGATTCCTGACTCAGACCGCGCCAAGAGGCCGCCACTGGGCGAGTCCCGTGCCAGCGGCAAGGACTTGACTCCCGGAGATCGGGTGGAAGGTCTGGGCATCTTCGGAAAACCAAATGGGGAATTAGGTACGGTTGAACGAACGAACGAAGAAGACGCGGTAGTCAAATGGGACGATGATGGTCGTACGAGACTCCACCAGCCGTCGCTCAAGAAGGTTTAAACTGCGCGAAGGGTTCGATAAGCGCCGTGATGCGAACATGAGAATCTCTTCCATATAGTTCGTTGGCGCACGAGCGGCGGTGAAAAACTTTCGGGGCTGAACGATTGGTCAGGCCTGTGCGGATTGATTCATGCTGGCGCGATCCTCCACAGGTGCCGGATGAGCCATGGCATAAAGGGGAACCGTCGCACGCATACTAGTGCCGCGAGCGTCCGATTCTATTTCCAGTTCGCCGTTCAGTTCATGCAAGCGTTCGCGCATTCCAGCCAAGCCGACTCCCGTGTCGGCATTGACTGCCCGAAGCAGCCGCAAGCGTTCCTCCGGTATACCCCTGCCGAAATCTCTTACTTCCAGGATCACAGCTTCGCCTTGTTGCTTGAAATTGATGCTCGCCTCCGACGCTCCCGAGTGGCGATGCACATTGGTCAAGCTCTCTTGAAGCACGCGGAATAGGGCGATCTCCATGCTCCGGGGAAGACGGTCCCGGGAACGGGCAATTTCCGCTTTGACGTTAATTCCACTGCGCTTGGAAAAGCCCTCGATATACCACTCGGCGGCGCAGGCAAATCCCACTTCATCTAACAAGGGCGGATGCAACAGATAGGACGTCGTCCTGATTTCGTCGAGGGCCTGATCTGCCAGAGTTTCCACCGCGGAAATCAGGGCCAGCCTTGGGGCGTCATGCTCGCAGCTTCGCTGCAGGAACAAAATGCTCATTTTCAGAGCCGCCAGAGTTTGGCCAGTACTGTCATGAAGGTCGCGGGCTATTTTTCGCCTTTCTTCATCCTGCACTTTCAGGAGGCGCTGGGTCAGTTTTTGCAGTTCCGCGGTGCGGGCCGTAACGAGCGCTTCTAGTTCCTGATGTTCGATCGCGAGTTGTCTGGACTGTTTTGAATGGATCCACATAATTTCTCCTTAGGAGCGGTAAGGGGATACTTGAGCTGATTGTTAAGAATTGTTTACGAAAGGATTGTCTAGATAAGAATGTACTCATTCTCCCATTTCGGGAGACGGGAGTCTGATCACTATTGCTCAGCCTGCTCCGCCACGTCGTTCGACACCCGTAACTGAATGGAAAGATTGAGAAAAACTTGTTTTGCAGTTTGCCGGATTGAGGGTTGTTGTTACCAGAATGGAACCGATAGAGAACTCGCCCGCGGTGCATCAGCGTCCGGATTCCTGGCTGTCGCGGGCGAGGGCGCCCGCGCTACGTTCAGCTATTTTGATCGCGGCGGCGGAGGTAGTCGATGAACATCTGCTCGACGGGCTTGTCGAGAGCGATGCAAACGTGGCGCATGGGGCGTCCGCTGACGAGATGGCAAACTTCTTCGGCGAGATTCTTGGCGTGATCGCCGGCACGCTCCAGCGACTGAGTCATGAAGATCACCTGCAGGCTGGCCTGGCGGTGCATATTTTCCGGGTTCTCGATGTGGCGCAGGAAAATGAGGTTGCGCAGGCGGTCCATTTCAGCGTCGGCGCGGAGGACGTCGATGGCCTTCGGGACATTGCGGCCGGAAAAGGCTGCGCCGCAATCGGTGAGCATTTTTTCCAGCAGGGTCGCCATCTGGGTGAGGTCGCGGGTGTCTTCGGAGTCGATGCGCCCGCTAACCGAATGAGCGCTGTTGGCGAAGCTGAGCAGCAGGTCGCCAATGCGCTCGAGGGCGATCATGACCTTCATGCAGGCCAGCAATTCACGAGCTTCGGCGGGAGCAACTTCGGTAATCGCGGTGGTGACTCCGCTGTCGATTTCGACGTCGAGGGAGTCGAGTTCGCGTTCGCGCTGGCGCAGCGAGTTGAGCAAAGCGCTGGAGCCGGTGGCAATGCCCTCGGCTGCCGCGCCCGCAGCCTCCTGGGCCATGCGACAGGCCTCCACGGTACGGCGCACGAGATAGTGATGAACCGGTTCAGGAATCGAAGCCTGGGTCGCGCTGCTCATAGAGAGGTCCACGGGACGGGAAGAAGTTGGGACTCTTTGCGACGATTCTGCCGATGTTGGAATAGAATCGCCACGCCAAGCATAGGATTTCGCTGAGAACTTGTGGTTAATGACCCGTGAATTTTGTGGATTTTTTTGGGGATGTGCGCGGTTATAGGGGTCGCCTTTTCACTCGCGCAAAGAATTCGGAGCTGGTAGGGATCCTTCGACTGCGGATTTGCTTCGCATTCGCGAGCAAATCCTCCGCTCAGGATGACAATGCCGGGAGCGACTTTCAGGCGGTGGGAAGGGTGAAGAGGAAGGTGCTGCCGCGGGTGAGCTCGCTTTCGGCGCGGATTGAGCCGCCATGGGCCAGCATGATGTGTTTGGCGATGGCGAGGCCGAGGCCGGTGCCGCCGGATTCGCGGGAGCGGGCTTTATCGACGCGATAGAAGCGTTCGAACAGGCGCGGCAGGTGTTCGGAGGCGATGCCAGCGCCGAAATCCTGGACATAGAATTCCACCCCGAATTCGGTTCCGAATTCCACGCCGCGGCGCGCGGGGCGGGCGCCGAGAACGATGCGGCTGCCGGCGCGGCCATACTTCATGGCATTGTCGATGAGATTGGAAAAAACCTGGTGGATGGCTTCGCGGTCGGCGCGCACCGGTGGCAGGGATTCGACGGAGCGGCCTCCACTGGTTTGGGGTTTCTGCAAGCCTGCGATCGGCAAGTCTGCGATCTGCAAGTCTGCGATTTGCAAATCGACGCCCTGACTGCGTGCGATCTCGCGAAAACTTTCTTCGGCATCGTGCAGGAGTTCGATGGGCGGGACGGCTTCGGTATCGAATCGGGTCTCGCCGGATTCGACGCGGGCCAGCGTGAGTAAATCTTCCGTGAGACGCGACATGCGCGCGGCGTTTTTTCGGATGATCTCGAGAAATTCGCGAGTGGGACCGGAGTTGTCGGAGCTGTCGAGCAGGGTTTCGGAGTATCCCTGAATCGAAGTCAACGGAGTGCGCAGTTCGTGGGAAACGTTGGCTATAAAGTCGCGGCGAGTTTTTTCAACGCGCTCGGTTTCAGTCAGGTCGCGCAGCACGGCGACGGCGCCGCCATCGGGCAGGGGAGCGGCGGTGACGTCAAAGGCGCGGCCGTGGACGATCGACGTAGCGCGGGTGGTCTTTACCTGCTTGGTAGTGGTGGCGGCTTTGACGGCGGCAAGAAAATCGGGATCGCGGATGGTTTCGACGACGGGAGCGTTAAGGCGCGTGTGCTGCGGGATGAGGCGGTCCATGGGCTGATTCGCCCACTGCACGAGGCCGTCGCGGCTTACGGCGATGACTGCATCCTGCATGCTGTTGAGTAAAGTTTCGAGCTGATGCTGGCTGGATCGCACCGCGGCAAAGCTGCGTTCGACCTGGCCGGCGGTCTTGTCGATGGCGGCTGCCACGCGGCCGATTTCGTCAAGCGGTTTGTCTTCGACGCGAGCTTTCAGGTCTCCCTTCTCGATGCGGACGGCAACATCGACGATGCGCTCGAGCCGGCGGGAGGTCCAGACGGAGGCGAAGGCGGCGATCAGCAGAGCGATGAAGAAGGCGATGGTGGATCCCCAGAGAAGGCGGCGATGCACCTTGGCCTGGACGGCTTCCACGTCGGAGAGCGGATAGGCGAGGCGCACTGCGCCTCCGGAAATGGGAGCAGCCACATAAAGAAAAGGAATACCGAGCGTGGCGCTGCGGCGTTCGTTCTGGCCGGTTTGGCCAGCCAGAGCCGCGGCGAACTCCTTGCGGGTCGCGTGATTTTCCATGGTGGCAGGATTGGATTCGGAATCGGCGAGAACTTTTCCTGAGCCATCGATCACGGTGGCGCGCGCGCCGGCAGCGAGGCTTTCTTGCGCGGCGATTTCGGTCAGGGTATGGGTGCGGTCAGTTTCGACGCGGTGCGCGAAGAGAAGAGTCTTCTGGGTGAGGTTGCGCTCAATCTCAGTGCGCAGCGAAGCTTCCCAGGCGCTGCCGATCATGACGTCGAGAATGGCGGCGGTGGTGGCGATTACGATCAGGAAGACGGCGAGGAGTTTGAAGAAAATGCGGTTCTTCATGCTCTCCTCATTTGTGGGAATCCAGCGGAGAACGGGAATTTGGAGGGAAGTCAACACCCCTACCCGCTTCGCTGCGAATGTCGTGCATGGGATTGAAGAAGGTGCGGCGCTTCATCATCTTCTTCTCACTTGGGGGACTCGAAGCGGTAGCCGGCGCCGCGCACAGTCTTCAGATAGCGGGGGTTCTCCGGGTCGGGCTCGATTTTTTCGCGGATGCGGCGGACGTAAACGTCGACGGAGCGTGGAGTGACGTAAGCGGTATCGCGCCAGACGGAATCGAGGAGGTGGTCGCGGCTGAAGACGCGTCCCTTGTGGCGCGCGAAGTAGTCGAGCAGGCGGAACTCGGTGGCCGTGGTGGAAACGGGGTTACCGCGCACGGTGAGTGTCATAGCGGAGGGATCGATTTCGATGTCGCCGACTTTCAAGGGGCTGGGCGGCAGGGGACGCTCGAAGCGGCGCAGCACGGCCTTGACGCGGGCGACGAGTTCGCGCGGGCTAAAGGGCTTGGCGATGTAGTCGTCGGCTCCGAGTTCGAGGCCGAGAACGCGGTCGGCCTCGCTGCTTTTCGCGGTCAGAAAAATTACTGGAACTGAGGAGAGGCCGGGGGTCTGGCGGATCGTGCGGCAGATTTCCAGGCCGTCTTTGCCGGGGACCATGATGTCGAGCACGAAGAGAGCGGGACGGTTACGTTCGGCGTCGGCGAGAACGTTGGTCCCGGTAGGGTAGACGCGGACAGTGAAGCCGTCATTTTCGAGATGGTGGCGGACGAGGCGGGAAATGTCGGGATCGTCTTCGACAACGAAAAGACTAGGTTTCACGGGATTATTGTAAATGGAAAGCAGTTGCCGGTTGCCAGTTGTCAGTTGCCAGTGAGGAGTTCGGGCGGAATTTCATCGGATTGTAACAATCAGGTTGGCGGCGCGATCAATGTGAAAGCGTTTTCCTGGCGGGATGACAGTGGTGGCGCTGTATTCGGTGATGATGGCGCGGCCGGAATATTTCTTGCCGGCTTGAAGATCGTCGCGGGAGTAGATGTTCGTTTCTTGTTTCTTACTTTCGAATAGGACCGGGGCTTTGGGCGTCGAAGGCCTGCCGAGCGTTGCTCGGCCTGGACGGGCGAGGGCGCCCGTCCCCACACGAGTCGTTTGGGCCGTTCGTACTGTGGCGCGGAGGCGGAGGGTCACCAACTCTACTTCGCGATTGGGGTGGATGTAGCCGTAGCGGCGGTGGTGTTCTTGCTCAAAGTCGTGGAGGAGATTTTTAGTGAATGGGATGTTGAGTTCGTATCCTTGGCCGCGATAGCGGATGTCGACGCTACGGTGAAAGTGCGGTCGTCCTGGCCAGGCTTCTTCGTGAAAGTCTCTTGCGGCATTTTTCGCGAGGGCAGAAAATTCGCAATTCAATTCCTGCGTGGGAACTTTTCCGGAGACGCGCCACAGGATTGTGCGGGAATAATCTTTCACAACGTCGCTGGCGAGAATGCCTAGAGCGGAAAGTGCGCCGGGAAATGCTGGGATGATTACGTGCGGGATGCTGAGGGCTTCGGCCAAGGCGCAGGCGTGGAGGCCTCCCGCGCCGCCGAAGGCTACTAGCGCGAACTGGCGAGGATCGCGGCCGCGCTCGATGGAGACCACGCGGATGGCTTTTTCCATGGTCGCGTTGACGACGCGGATGACGCCGGCGGCGAACTGGTCGAGTGTTAGTTTTGCGGCTTGCTTCTTTAGCCATTCTTTGGTGACGGCGCCGGCGCGGTCGACATCGAGGGTGAAGTCGCCGCCGAGGAAACGCGCGGGCTGGAGGCGGCCTAGTAGAAGATTCGCGTCGGTGACGGTGGGCTGGGTGCCGCGTCCGTAGCAGATGGGGCCGGGATCGGCTCCGGCGGATTCGGGGCCCACGCGGAGGACGCCGGCTGCGTCGAAGCGTGCGAGCGAGCCTCCGCCGGCGCCAACGGTGTGGATATCGAGCATGGGGACGCTGATCGGCAGGCCGATGACCTGGGCATCGGTCGCGGTATGGATCGATCCTTCAAAGAGAGAGACGTCGGTGGAGGTGCCTCCCATGTCGAAAGCGATGATGCGATCGAAGCCGCTGGCACGGGCGGTGGCGGCGGCACCGACTACGCCTCCAGCGGGTCCGGAGAGGACAGTGCGGACCGGTTCGCGGGCGGCGGTGGAGAGCGCGGTGATGCCGCCGCTGGATTGCATGACGAAAATGCGCGGGCCGGCTTCCGGCTTTCGGCTTTCGGCTTCCGGAGCGCGACGCACAACGATTTTCGGGGGCCGAGAGCCGGACGCCGGAAGCCTCTGCCCTGAGGATTCGCGCAGCCGGGCATCTAGATTCTCCAGGTAACGCTGCATTATCGGCTGCAGGTAGGCGTTAATGACGACTGTCGAGGTGCGTTCGTACTCGCGGAATTCGGGAAGGATTTCGTGGGAGATGGAGAGCGGGATTGCCAAGGGCTTCAAGGCTTCCGCCACATCTTCTTCGTTTTTTGGATTTGCAAACGAGAAGAGCAGCGAGATCGCGATGGATTGCGGATTGGCTTGTGCGATTTGATTGCTCAGAGTGTGCAACTCTTCCGGCTTGGGTGAAGTCAGGATTTCGCCATCGCTGGCGGTGCGTTCGTTGATGCCGAAGCGAAGATCTTTTGGGACTAGCGGCTCGATGCGGTCGAAGAAGAAATCATAGAGTTTGGGGCGGGCTTGGCGTCCGATCTCGATGGCGTCTTCGAATCCTGCGGTGGTGACAAGCGCGATGCGCGCGCCTTTGCGCTGGAGCAGCGTGTTGGTGCCGACCGTGGTGCCGTGGAGGAGGATAAGGTCGACGATTGAATTCTCTTCAGTGATTCGGCGGATGGCTTCGACGATGGCTTGCGATGGATCGGCGGGGGTCGAGAAAATTTTCAGCATGTGCAGGCGGCCGCGGTCTCGCCAGACGCAGTCGGTGAAGGTGCCGCCGGTATCGACGGCGATGCGGAGGGAGTGGAGGCGGCGTGGCATGGAGACGACGAGAACCAGAGTAACATTCACGCCGGAATACCATAGAGAATACTGGTATCGAATATGGTAAATTGATATTATGACAGCACCACGCAAAATTACGGTCGAAGTGCCTCCTGAACTGCTGGAGAACGCACAGAAAGCGATCGGCGCCGGCATCACTGAGACGGTTCGAGCCGGTCTCACGCTGGTGGCGGCGTCGAGGACGTATTCCCGGCTGCGAAAGCTGCGGGGCAAAGTCAAGTTTTCGCGGCCGCTGGCCGACCTGAAGGCCGACCGGTAAAACCCTGTTAAATAACCAATGATTGCGGCGGACACGAGTACATGGATTGCCTATCTCGAGGGCGACGCCGGCGAGGATGTCGACCTGCTCGACCGGGCGCTCAAAGACCGGCAAGCGCTCATGGTGCCTGCAGTGCTCGCCGAATTGTTGAGCGACCCTGAACTGCCGGCGGGAGTCGCCGAGACTCTCTCCGAAGTACCCTTGATAGAAATCACGGGTGGCTATTGGAAGCGGGCAGGCCTTTTGCGGGCGAAGGCGCTGAAAAGGCGTCGCAAAGCCCGGCTGGGCGACGCGCTGATCGCTCAGAGTTGTATCGACACAGAAATCTTGTTGCTGACGCGGGACCGGGACTTCCGAGCGTTTACCGAAGCTGCCGGCCTCGATCTTGTCATGGGATTGGAAAAGGAGTGACGTGGCCGCCGACCACTGTTGACGGGAATGGCGGCTCGCCTCGCCTGGCTGCGCTTGGCGGGACGGGCGAGGGCGCCCGTCCCCACATGTGCAAAATCTTACTTTGTGGTGAAGGCTAGCGTCAGCAGCGTCTTCTGTTCTACTTCGTGAGCTTTGCTGCTTCCGGTGGCAGGGCTGGCGCTGGAGGACCGTTTCACCGACAAGACCGGACGGTCGCCCGCGATTCGCTTCAGGCGCGGGAGCATGTTGAATAGAGCGCCCATATTTGCGGGCTCTTCCTGTACCCACACGATGTCCGCGTTTTTACCGTGGCGGTCGAATTCGGCGGCGACTTCCTGCTCGGGAAATGGATAGAGCTGTTCAAGAAAGACGATTGCGGTGCTGGTGTCTTTCCTCTTCTTTCTTTCGGCTTGCAGTTCGTGGCCGATTTTTCCGGTGCAAATCAGGATGCGGTCGGCTTCTCCGACTTCGGTGTCGGGGATGAGATTCAGGAAATTCTTCTGGGTGAAATCTTCGATGGGCGAACTGGCGTCGGCGTGGCGCAGCATGCTCTTCGGAGTAAACACAACCAGCGGCTTGCGCCAGTGGCGCAGCGCCTGGCGGCGGAGGAGATGGAAATACTGCGCGGCGTTTGATGGCTGCGCGATCTGGATGTTGTGCTTGGCGGCCAATTGAATGAAGCGTTCGATTCTCGCACTGGAATGTTCCGGCCCCTGGCCCTCGTAGCCGTGGGGCAAGAGAAGGACGACGCCGGAGAGCAGGTTCCATTTGGATTCGCCGGCGCTGATGAACTGATCGATGATGGCTTGCGCGACGTTGACGAAGTCGCCGAACTGGGCCTCCCAGAGGACGAGAGATTCGGGATAGTCGCGGCTGTATCCGTATTCGAAGCCAAGGACTCCGGCTTCGGAGAGCGTCGAGTTGTAAATCTCGCAGCGTGCCTGGCCGGGCGCGATGTTTTCCAGCGGGACGAATTCGTTTTCGTTTTCGATGTCGGTGAGGACGGAGTGGCGCTGGTTGAAAGTGCCGCGGCGAGTGTCCTGGCCCGACATGCGTACGTGGATGCCGGTTTTGACGAGGCTGGCGAAGGCCAGAGCTTCGGCCATGCCGTAATCGATGGGACGCTTGCCAGCGCCCATTTCCGCGCGTTGTTCCAGGAGTTTTTTTACTTTCGGATGGATGTGGAAGCTTTCCGGGTACGTGGTAAGGCGCTGCGTGAGCTCGGATAATTCTTCGGGAGCGAGTCCGGTTTCGATTTCGAATTCGGGTTTGTAGAGGCCGCCGTAATAGTTGTTCCAGTACTGCGGCAGCTCGCGCATGAGAGGTTTCTGCTTGATGCTGCCGGCTTGTTTCTGCGCGGCTTCGAACTCGGCGCGGATGGCCGCTGCCTGGGCTGGCGCGTCGGTGGCGTCGATGTCGTCAGCGTAGATTTCCCACAGCGGCGGGTGCTCTTTAATTCTTTTGTAAAGCAGAGGCTGCGTGATGGTGGGATCGTCGACTTCGCTGTGGCCGTGACGGCGGTAGCCGATGAGATCAATCACTACGTCGGTGCCGAACTTGTAGCGATATTCGGTGGCGAGGCGGGCGACGCGCACGACGGCGTCCACGTCTTCAGCGTTGACGTGGAAGATGGGAATCGACTGGCGGCGCGCGATGCAGGCGGCGAAGCGCGTGGAATGCTCTTCGGTATAGCTCGTCGTGAAGCCGAGCAGATTGTTGACGACGACATGAATTGTGCCGCCGACCGTGTATCCGGGAAGATCGGCGTAGTTCATGGTCTCGGCGAGGATGCCTTGTCCGGCGAACGCGGCGTCACCGTGAACGAGGAGCGGGAGATATTTTTCGCGTCCGCCTTCACCGGTGCGGTCCTGCTTGGCGCGTGTGCGACCTACGGTGACCGGGTCGACGGCTTCGAGATGGCTTGGATTCGAAACCAGGTGAATATGGACTTTGCCGCCGCTGCGCGTTTGGTATTCGCCGGTGGCGCCCATGTGGTATTTCACGTCGCCCGAGCCGAGAACACTTCGGGGGTCGACGTCTTCGAATCCGGCGAAAATTTCCTGCGGTGGACGCTTCGCTACATGGGCCATCACGTTGAGGCGGCCGCGATGGCTCATGCCCATGACTAACTCGATGGCCCCGAGACGAGCGCCGGTATCGAGAACTTCGTCGACCAGCGGGATCAGGGCGGTGACTCCTTCGAGCGAGAAGCGTTTGCTGCCGAGATAGCGCTGTTGCATGACTTGCTCGAAGATGTCGGCGCGGATGAGCAGGTCGAGAATTCTCTGCTGGTCTTTTTCTGTAACCTCGGAAGCCTCAGACGGCGATTCCATGCGCTCGAAAATCCAGTGGCGGCGCTCGGGGCGGTAGATGTGATTGATCTCGACACCGATGGTGCTGGAATAGATGGCGCGGGCGTCGCGGGCGTATTCGCCTTCGCGCTCCAGTTCAGGCGTATCGCGGGGACGGAGAAAACCGAGAGGGTCGAGGTCGCCTTCCAGGTATCCCCACTGGCGGTAGGCGTTGAAGACGCGTTCGCGATCGAGGTTGGTGCCGTTTTCGATGACGGCGGCAGCGGAGCCGCCATTGGAGGACTTTGATTTCGGGGTCATGTGTGTGCAGGTACTAGAATAAAGGATGCGCGAGGCGATGCGCAGGATTCTGGGGACGGTTCACGGCGGCTAAAGCCCAATTCCAGTGTTGATGCCTCTTCCACTTCGAAAAATCCAAATCAAAAGCCCCACCCCTGCCGCCAAAAGCGCGACATGGGTGGGGCGCCCGCTTGACTGCTAGTGATTATCTTTATCGTGGTCGAAGCTGAACAGGTCCATCAGATCGCCGATGGCTGGGCTGTTCAACGGGACGTAGGGGTTGTGTTTGCTGGTGACGGGATTGGGGAAGTTGTCGCGGCTGCGGCTGGTTACCGGTGGCAGTCCCCAGTTGGCTTCGATGAACTTCAGGACGGACACGTGATCGGCATAGGTGTGTGAGATGTGGCCGGCTTTGGTGAACGGAGAAACTACCAGCGCGGGGATTCGGGTCCCGTCGCCGAAGTAGTCCAGCGGTTGAATGTAGCCGGAATCGTAGTAGCCTCCGCCCTCGTCGAAGGTGACGACGATGGCAGTGCTCTCCCACAGCTCCTTGTTGGACTGAACTCCGTCGACGATTTTCTTTACGAAGCCTTCGAACAGGTTGAGCTTCGAAGACGATGGGTGACCGTCGAGCCAGCCGTCAGGTTTCACGTAGGAGACGGCAGGCAGGGTTCCGTCCTTGATCGCCTGATAGAGCGCGGTCGTGTCCTGAAGATGGGCGCGGCCGGAGGCGCTGGTCATGATGGAAGTTGCGTATTGGAACGGGTTGCAAATGTTGCAGTAGGTGTTGTCGGCGGTCACGTAGTTGTTGTCGGGATTGGCGAGGTAGGTGCTCCACTGGTCGCCGTAGTAGGCCCACGAGATGTGCTTTGCGCTCAGGCGATCGCCGATCGTCGGAAGAGGAGATGGAGGGATGGTGAAGACGGTCTCGTTGGGATTGGTGATGTCGGCATAGGCGCTCTTGCCGCTGCCGTAGTATCCGGGGTTGTAGTTATTGAGCAGGTAGTAGTGGCCATCCTCGCAGTGGGGGTCGATTGGCCGGCGCAACGATCCGAGGTAGCTTGCAATCGGAGCGACGCCAGGTTGGGTGGTGTCGAAGCAGTTGGTGTAAGTTCCGCCGCCGTAGGAGGGCGAGCCGAAGGAACCGCCGCCGTAACCGTCTTCCGTATACCAGTTGTTGGTTCCTGGAAGCGGATTCGGATTTTCAATTTCGTCGACGACGCCGGCGTTGGGGCTCCCCGCAGCGACGAGCTGGTTGTGCGGAGGCTCAGCTGGATTGCCGTTCGAATCGGCGAACCAGACTGCATCTCCCATGCCGAGCATGACGTGGTTGGCGCCGGTGCCGCCCATTACAGCCTGGTGGTAGTTGTCGCTCATCGCATAATGATCAGCGAGATATTTCAAATAAGGCGCGTCGCCTCGCTGCACGTTATAAAAACCCATAGAGGTCGAGCCTTCTTTGGTGCTGGTGTCGTTGAACCCTGCCGGTTGAGGAAGGCCGTTAGATCCGGCTCCGATCGTGGTTTCGACCCAGGGGAAGAGATCGGCGAGACATCCGGTCGGGTTCGATCGGGTGGCGTTCGCTACGTTGCAATCTTCTTGCTGCCACATCTGGTAGAAGCGGTGGACTGGGCTGTTGTCGTAAGCGTCGTAGGGGTGCGTCGCGGATGTGATCTGGAAAGGACCCGAAGGGAGGTTCGCGGCGTTGGGGATGCGGGTGTCCACCGCTCCGTGAGCCAGGCCGGTTCCGCCGGTTGTCAGGTACTTGTAATAGTCGTTGGGAAGACCGTTTTCTACAGCCATGGCGCTCGCGACATTTGGAAATGGCGGCGTAGTGTATCCACCGGCAAGCACCGGCGGCAGGACGGAATAGGTGACGTTGTGGGGCGGACTGAGTTCGTACGTATCCGGGCTGCTGTCGGTGGCGGAGGACTGACTGGCCAGGGAAAAGTTGGGACCTGGTGTTCCGTCCCAGTTCACGATGCCCTTGGATAGCAGATTGGAGACGCTCTCACCATGACGGGGCTGATAGGTCGCGAAGACGTGGTCAAAAGTACGGTTCTCTCCGATGATCACGATCACGTGCTTGATGGGGGTAGCGGTGCCTCCATGCTTTTCGTGATCTTCAGCGGTCGCGGGAAGCGGCGCGCCGAGATTCGCGATAATCGCGAAGAGGCTGGTGGCAACGGCAAGGTGCTGCCTGGCTTTCGCCAGGAAGGCTGGTGCGAACATGATTTTTCCTCCTGAATGACTTGCATGGAGAAGGTAGTCGCGGAGTGGTTACAGGGAGGTGACGCGGGGATGAATAGCAGATAAAAAATAATCCACAGGGATGAGGGCGTGAACCTGAGTGCCAAGAACGGGTTTACCACCCCAACTCTGAAGGTCAGTTTAAGCTGTGCTAGTCTGCCTTCTATGGCACACCGCACTGCTCCTAAGAAAGCCCGGAAGTCTCCGGCGCCGACTTCCAAGAAATCCTCCGCTCCGAAGAATTCCCAATCCCCACTTCTCGCAAAAGAGGCGAGAAATGGGGCACCCGCCGTAGTTTCACCCACAGTTTCAGCAGCAGCGTTTTCTGGCAAACAATTTCTCAGCGACAAGGTTGGGCACTTTACCGAGTCGGTGATTCGGGAGATGACTCGGCAGGCGATGTTGTATGGGGCGGTGAATCTGGCGCAAGGGTTTCCGGACTTTGCGGCGCCGGCGGAGGTCAAACGGGCGGCGCAGCAAGCGGTTGCGGCGGACGTGAATCAGTACGCGATCACCTGGGGGGCGAAGAGCTTGCGCGATGCAATCGCTCGGCAGATGGGAATTTGGCAGGGAATTAAGGTCGATCCCGAAAAAGAAATCACGGTGTGCTGCGGGTCGACTGAGGCGATGATTTCGACTTTGCTGGCGGTCTGCAACACCGGCGATGAAGTCGTGATCTTCGAGCCGTTCTACGAGAATTATGGGCCAGACTCGGTGTTGAGCGGGGCGAAGCCCAGGTTTGTGAAGCTGCGTCCGCCGACCGTCGATAGCGGCGAGTGGACGTTTGACGAGAAGGAATTGCGGCGGGCTTTTGACAAGCATACGAAAGCGATCATTGTTAATACTCCCAACAACCCTACTGGCAAAGTTTTCGCGCGAGCGGAGTTGGAGTTGATTCGCGATTTATGCGTTGAGTTCGATGTGCTGGCCATCACGGATGAGATTTACGAGCACATTCTCTACGATGGGACGGAGCATGTTTCCATGGTGTCGCTCGAGGGGATGCGCGAGCGCACGGTGACTATTAACGGCATGTCCAAAACCTACAGCGTGACGGGATGGCGCGTGGGATGGGCGGTTGGGCCGGAGAAGATTACGAATGCGATCCGCAAGGTACATGACTTTCTCACTGTGGGCGCGCCGGCGCCGCTGCAGGAGGCGGGGGCTGCGGCGTTGAGCTTGCCTACGGAGTATTACGCGAAGTTGGCGGGAGGGTATAGTGCACGGCGCGATCATCTGATGCCGGCGCTGACGGCGGCCGGGTTCAAATGTTTCCGTCCCCGAGGTGCGTATTACGTGATGACCAACATTTCGGCGTTCGGATTCAAGGATGACGTTTCGTTTGCGAAATATCTGGTGCAGGAGATTGGCGTGGCTTGCGTGCCGGGATCGAGTTTTTATCGCGATCCGCGAGATGGGGTGCGGCAAGTGCGATTTGCGTTCTGCAAGAAGCCGGAGACGCTGGATGAGGCCGGGCGCCGGCTGGGGAAGTTATCCCGCTGATTTGCTGCTGCTCACGCGATGACGCGGACATGCTGCCGGCAAACATGCAGATTCCTCGCTTCGCTCGGAATGACAAGTTTTATTTGAGGCTCTGGGCTATTTTCGTTATTACGCCGCAGGCTACACGGTCCCCCGAATTGCCCGCCGGATCGGTCTTGTAGTCGTCGGCTTTGGCGTGGACTACGATCGCGGCGCCATTGCTCAACAAGGAGTGAGGCCCGTCCTTGAGGGTGGCATCGTCGTCTTTGAGATGGGCGCTCGCTTTGCCATCGGCTTTGACAGTAAAGTTCCTCATGTCACCCGCGTGGTGGCCATCGGGATTATCGAAACCGTGCTTCTTGCTGTCAGGATTGAAGTGGCCGCCGGCGGATTTGAAGTCGGGCCCTTCGCATTTGGGGACCTGATGGAAGTGGATCGCGTGTTCTCCGGGGGTGAGATCGTGGAGTTTGAGCTCCAGGGCAACGCCCGGCCCTTGATCCCACAGGATGACATAACCGACATCTTTGCCTTGAGCGTCTTTGAGTTCGACTTTAGTCTTGGCTGCGCTCCGGGATGGGAGGGCCAGCACAAGGAACAAGGCGAAGGAGAGAGAGGCAAGGCGTTTCATAAATTCGGACCCTCCTGGCACCGGAAATTATAACTAATTCGGCGGGCCATGATGGTCGCAATTTCGGCTAGCGATGGAGCGCATTGTCCACAGAGTTTCGGAGTATACTGCGAGGAAGTTTCATAAATCCTGCGGGGAAGAGTGCAATCATGGCGATGAATGCGGTCGAACAGGTGTCAGACCAGGTTCCGGCGGACGATTTTCAGGCCCTCGAAGACAAAATCTATCGCACCATAGAGCTGTTTAAAGCGGCGCGGCAAGCCCAGGCTACGGCGGAACGGGATGCGCAACGGCTGCGACAGCAAATGGAAGATCGCGAAGAAGAACTGGTAATGCTGCGGCGCGAGACGGTGCGCTTAAAGAAGGAGCGGGAAGAGATACGCGGGCGCGTGGAGAAGATGCTGGAGCAGATTGAGTCGTTAGCTGTGGCCAGCTAGGGCCCGTGATTGCGCAGGCAGAGACGTAGCAAGCTACGTCTCTACAATTTGCGACTCGAAGAATTACGACCCACGGAGAAGAGTCTATGGCTACCGCGACTAAGAATCAGGTGGTGAAAGATCCGCAGAACGCCAGCGTGCGGGTGGAGATTTTTGATCAGGCCTATAACCTGCGTGGCTCCGATCCGGAATACATTTTGAAGCTCGCGGAATATGTTGACGCCAAGATGCGCGCCGTGGCCGAGGCGACGAATACCATCGATACGGTGCGGCTGGCCGTACTGGCGGCGCTGAATATCGCGGATGAATATCACTTGCTCAAGAAAAGGCAGGACTCCGGGGCAACCGATTATCTGAAGCGGGCGCATCTATTATCCAATGCGCTGGATGAAGTGTTGGTGGAAAAACGCAAGGCGGGATAGTCTGCGGCGCGGCTGGACAATCTTCCTCGCGTTCACTCTATTCGTCAGTATCGCTCTTCCTCAGGAAACGACCCTCCGTTCCCAATCCAATGTAGTGCTGATTCCGGCGCTGGTGAAAGACCGGCAGGGCGGAATCGTGTATGGGCTGCAGGCCAACGATTTCATTGTGGAAGACGATGGCGTGGAACAAGCGGCGCGGCTCGACGAAGCGCCCGAGGGCCAGCCGATCTCGCTGGTCGTGGCGATTCAGCGGGGAGGCCGGGCTGCTTACGAGTTTCCACGAATGCAAGGGTTGAAGTCGATGCTGGACCCGCTATTTGCTCTGGGAACGGCCCGCGTCGCCGTGGTGGAGTTCGACAGTCAGGTTGAAGTCATCAGAAATTTTACGCGGGACGCGACTCTGGTTGAAGACGATTTGAGGAATCTGCAGCCGGGGAACGGAGGCGCGGCGATCCTGGATGCGATTGACTCATCGATCAATCTGCTCAAGCAGGAACCGGAGGAACGGCTGCGCATACTATTGCTGATCAGCGAAACGCGCGACCACGGCAGCCACGTAAAGATTGAAGACGCCGTGGCGGCGATCGGGCAGAGCAATGCGGTGATGTACGCGCTGGCGTTTTCGCCGGCGCTCTCGAACATTCTCGACACCGGGCGTGGGACCAACAAGAACGAAATGCATCCGGGCATCGACTTCCTCGACCTGTTGTACATGACCGCGCAAGCCATGAGGAAAAACGTTCCGAGCACGATCGCTGCCATGAGCGGCGGGGAGTACGAACTTTTCGCGACGCGGAAGAAATTCGAAGTGCGGATGAACGATTTTACGAATCATCTGCATAGCCGCTATCTGCTGAGTTTCGCTCCCAAGAATCCGCATCCCGGGCTGCACCAAATTCGGGTACGCTTGCGCAGTGCAGGGGATGGTACGGTGCTGGCGCGGGGCAGCTACTGGGCGGAAGGAACTAAGGAATAAGTGCACTAGCAAGCCGATTCGTGAATCCGGCGTTACTTTCGTAGCAAGCGGCCTGCCAACTTTTTGCGGTCTTGCTACTTGCCAAGTCGCCGGGATTTGCCTAGCATCCAACATGAAAGCCGGCCTGCCGGGTTGGTGATGGCGGTAACCGATTTTTGAACCAATGCTGAATGAACGGGGACTCGACTCGAACTAGGATCCGGTGT
>Ga0185299_10001867_pt1 | contig 36187 bp, 46 predicted proteins | sample PaiPotPPA55metaG_FD_128002 | JGI IMG/M metagenome (GOLD analysis project Ga0185299, IMG submission 128002) | Iron sulfur acid spring bacterial and archeal communities from Banff, Canada, to study Microbial Dark Matter (Phase II) - Paint Pots PPA... ...
CCGGCCAATCCAAGATCCTCGTGAACTCGTTATCCGTCGGCAAACTGCGAGTTTAGCCCAAACTCAGCAATTCCGGCACGTCCCACGAATTCCTGCGCAGAGCCGTTTATCCAAATCGGATGTTCTGGCTGCCACACCGAAACACTCATGACCGGCCTTTCATCCACGGCGGCTCTGAACAAGAAGCAGGCCCATCTTTTTTCTGACTTGGCCGTGCATCACATGGGATCTGGCCTCGCGGACGGCATCACCCAAGGCTCCGCCGGACCCGACGAATTTCGCACGGCGCCCTTATGGGGCCTCGGGCAGCGCGCCTTCTTCCTGCACGATGGACGTACCAACGACCTGCTGGCGGCTATTTTGGCGCACGGCAGTTCGGGATCTGAAGCAAGCAAAGTCGTCGGCATGTTTCAGTCCCTTTCTTCGGCACAACAGCAGGACCTTCTCGACTTCTTGCGGTCGCTGTGACAAACCGCTGATTAATCAGCTTGGTGCGCAGCATGCTAACCGCCTATGATGGTGGCATGCTGCGCAAACTATTGCTGCTGTCCATCGCCGCCGCGATCTGCTTACAGAGCCAAGAAAACAGCGAGACGTTTTTGCTGACGATTTTTCTTCGGCACGATCAATCCAAGAATGTCGATCAGATCAACGAAATTACCGAAAAGGCCGGCTTCCACGACAAGTTTCCTCCGAAAGGAATCGAGGTGGTTTCCTGGTACGTCATGATGGGCATCGGCCAGGTGGTCACATTGCGCGTTCCACCCAGCCGGCTGCGGGAAGTGAATCGTACCATCGAAACCAGCGCCTGGGGCGGCTACCGAACCGAGTTTTATCCTACCTACGATTACAAGCCCATTTGGCAATCAACCTGGGCGAGCGGGAAATCGCGCTGAGGCTTGGTTAACGCAGGCAGTCTCGGCGGCCTTGACCGCCCCGATGTATAGTGAAATGACTCCGGAGCCCACATGCCCGACCTAACCATCCTGCTGCCAATTCTCATCATCGCGATCTATCTGCTTTCGTCCATCAAGATTCTGGCCGAATACGAACGCGGCGTCATCTTCCGCCTGGGCCGAGTGCTGTCGCAACCCAAGGGACCAGGTGTCATCCTGGTCTTCGCCCCCATCGACCGCATTGTCCGGATCTCGCTTCGCATCGAAGCCATGGAAGTGCCGCCGCAGGACGTGGTGACCCGCGACAACGTCACCGTCAAAGTCAACGCGGTGGTCTATTTTCGCGTGGTTGATCCCACCAAGGCCGTCCTGGAGGTGACAAACTTCCTCTACGCCACATCGCAGGTCTCGCAGACGACTTTGCGCAGCGCGCTAGGCGAGGTGGAACTGGACGAACTGTTGAGCCAGCGCGAAAAGCTGAACCTTCGTCTGCAGACTGTCCTGGATCAACACACCGGACCGTGGGGCGTCAAAGTCACCGTGGTCGAGGTCAAACAAGTAGATCTACCCGAACAGATGATCCGCGCTATCGGTCGCCAGGCCGAAGCCGAGCGCGAGCGCCGCGCCAAGATCATTCACGCCGAGGGTGAGTACATGGCCGCTACGAAGCTCGCCATGGCCGCCGAAGAGATCCAGAAACAGCCCGCCGCCATCCAACTCCGTTACCTGCAGACCCTGGTCGAAATCGGCTCCGAGAAAAACACGACGGTTGTGTTCCCATTACCCATCGATATATTCTCGTCTATAGCACGCGCTCTTGATCACATTGGAGGAAAGAAGCAGGAAGGTTGATTCATTTTGGCAAGGAATGACGAAGGCGAATTTGAATTAGTTCTCGGAAACCGGCAATTGATCAGCGTGTTCCTGATCGTGGTGATCCTTCTGGGAGTGTTTTTCTCGATGGGGTATATCGTGGGCCGAAACTCATCGCCCACCGACGCGGCCCGCAATAGCGCTATCGCAAAGAGTATCGAGCCGCCGTCCGAAACTCCGTCGCCCGCGACTTCCACTGTGCCACCGCAAGCTCCCGCGCCGGTCCCCGAAACGAAAACGACCGCCCCGGAACGCGTAACCACGCACGCCGAGCAACCGGCCGCTGAAGCTCCGCCGCCCAAGCCTACACCTGTCAGTCCGGCAAAGGAGAAACGATCGCCATCTCCACCGCCTGCTCCAGCACGCTCCGAGCGAGCCTCCGTTACCGGCGAACCTCCGGCCGGCGATTATTGGCAGGTGGTCGCGACCGCCCGCCCGGATGCCGAGATCGTCGCGGAAGCTCTCGGTAAGAAGGGAATGCACGCGATCGTCGCGCCGGCGCCCAAGGAAGGTATCTTCCGCGTCCTGGTCGGCCCCTTGCCAGATTCGGCCGCGCAAGCGCAGACCAGAACAGAACTGGAAGCCGCCGGTTTCAAGAATCCGATCGTGCGAAAATATTAATTTGGGGCCCGACTCTCTGGTTCAACTCGAACCCCGCTCGCGCGCGCATCCACGCCTGCCGGAGTGGCTTCGCAAGAGCGCCACGCACTTCGACGAAGTTCACGCGCTCAAGATCGAACTGCGGCGACTGAACCTGCACACCGTCTGCGAGTCGGCGCGCTGCCCCAACATGCACGAATGCTTTCACCGCGGCGCGGCCACTTTCATGATCCTCGGCAATGTGTGTACGCGCGGCTGCGGATTCTGCTCGGTGCCTAAAGGCTCGCCGCACAAGCAGGAGTTTCATCTCGATCCGAATGAGCCCGCCAACGTCGCACGAATGGCAGCGGACTTGAAACTTCGTTATGTAGTGATCACGTCGGTCAACCGCGACGATCTCGCGGATGGTGGCTCCCGGCATTTCGCCGAGACGGTGCGCGAGGTTCGGCGCGCGCTTCCCAAGGCTCGCGTTGAAGTGCTAACGCCGGATTTTTGTGGCGATTTTGACGCAGTTGCACGCGTGCTCGATGCCGGTCCCGATGTTTTCAATCACAACATGGAGACCATCCAGCGTCTTTACCGGCGCGTTCGGCCCCAGGCCAATTATCAACAGTCGCTCGAAGTCCTGCGCTTTGGAAAAAGCTATCGTGCCGACATCCTGACCAAGTCCGGATTGATGGCTGGGCTCGGCGAGGAGCCGGATGAGGTGGAACAATTGCTGCGTGATCTGCGCGATGTGAATGTTGACGTCGCCACGATCGGCCAATATTTGCAGCCTACGCGCCGGAATCTGCCGGTCGCATGCTATGTCACGCCAGCGCAGTTCGACGCCTATCGTGACTTTGGCCTTTCCATCGGCTTCAAGATGGTGTTCAGCGGCCCGCTGGTCCGCAGCTCCTACATGGCGGACCAGGTGAATGACGAAGCGTCCTGCATCCCTGCTTAACTTCGCGCTCGCGCTGCTCACCGCGGTGCTCCTGATTCTCGTTTTTCCCAACCTGATTTTCCCCACGTTCGGACTGCCGTGGCTCGCACCCATGGCATTGACGCCGCTTCTCGTCGCGATGGCGCGAGAGCCCCGCCCGTTGTGGCGTTTTCTGTTGGGCGAGTTCACGGGAATTATATATTGGTTCGGCATCTGTTACTGGATCCAGTTCGTGCTCGAAGTTCACGGCGGAATGGGACGCTGGGGCGGTTGGGGGACGTTTCTTCTGTTTTGCCTGGCGAAGGCCATTCACATGGGGGTGTTCAGTCTGCTCGCTGCTGTTCTGATCAGGACCTGGTACGCCGTTCCTGCCATCGCCGCGCTGTGGACCGGCATCGAACGAACGCACGGGACATTCGGATTCGCGTGGCTAGCGCTGGGCAACTCGGCCATCGACATGGCGCTACCGATGAGGCTCGCGCCCTTTCTCGGAGTTTATGGAATCTCGTTCGTGCTAGCGATCATGGCGTCGACAGTAGCGGTCATCATTCTGCGCCGCGGCCGCCGCCAGCTGGCATGGTTCGCTGTAGTTCCGGCACTATTGGTGTTGCCGGACCTGCCCGCGCACCTGGCGCCGACCGAAACCGCCGTGGTAGTGCAACCGAACATGCCCGAAGAAGAACAATGGACTCCCGCTTCAGCCTCGGCTATTCGCGACCAGTTGGTGCAGCGTTCGTTTGATGCTGCGCGGGGCTCCAGCGCCCGGCTGATTATCTGGCCAGAAGTGCCGGGTCCGCTGTATTACTACAACGATGCGAAGTTCCACGACGAAGTCACTAATCTCGCGCGCTTTACCCACGCTTATTTCTTGTTCGGCACGGTGGGCGAGACTGAGCATCGGGAGCCATTGAACTCGGCCGTGATGCTAAATCCCAATGGCGACCTCATCGACCGCTACGACAAAATCAACTTGGTTCCCTTCGGCGAATACGTGCCCAAATTCTTCGGGTTTGTGAATCGCATCACGCAGGAGGCGGGCGATTTCGTTCCGGGCAATCGCATCGTGGACTTTCCCGCGGGCGATCATCGCGTGGGCGTGTTCATCTGCTACGAATCGGTTTTTCCACATGAGGTCCGGCAGTTCGTCAGGCAAGGAGCCGACCTGCTGGTCAATCTGTCGAACGACGGCTACTTCGGTCATAGTGCCGCGCGCGAACAACATCTCGAGATCGCCCGCATGCGCGCCGCGGAGAATCGCCGCTGGCTGATTCGCTCCACCAACGATGGCATCACGGTGACCATCGATCCGGCCGGCCGCATCACGCAGCGGCTCCCGATGTATCAGGAAGCCGTAGCCCGAATGAGCTATGGCTACGAATCCAGCACGACGTTCTACACCGAACACGGCGATTGGTTCGCGTGGGGCTGCTGGCTGGGCGCCGGGGTGGCGTTATTCTGTTCTCAGGTTCCTCATTACACTCCACGCAAACGCGCTACCCGTGCCGGATCACCAGAACATCACCATCCTTGACGATATATTCCTTGCCTTCGAGGCGCAGCAGGCCTTTCTCCCGGACGCCCGGATAACCGGCATGGTCGATCAGCGCCTGCCAGTTCACGACTTCCGCGCGGATGAACTTCTTCTCGAAGTCACTGTGTATCGCGCCGGCCGCCTTCACCGCGGTGCTGTTCATGGGAATAGTCCAGGCGCGAACCTCAGTCTCGCCAGCGGTCAGAAACGACATCAAGCCCAGCAGCGCGTAGGTCGCGGCGATCAGCCGTTCCAGGCCCGATTCTTTAAGCCCGTAGCTGGCCAGGTATTCGCGGGCTTCTTCGGAAGAAAGCTCGGCCAGCTCGGCCTCGATCTTCCCGCAGATCGCGGTAACAGCAGTGCCCTTGCGTCCGGCCAGCGGCCCTTTGCGGTATTGATCTTCGATTTCGTGCATACGCGACACGTCTTTTTCACCGATGTTCAGCACGAACAGCATCGGCTTCTGCGATAGGAACTGGAAGCCGCGGATGAGCTTCTCTTCGTCGGGCGAAAGGTCCAGCGTGCGAAGCGCGACGTTCTGCTCGAGGGTCGCCTTGCAGCGTTCCAGAAGCGCGAACTCGCGGTCGAGGTCCGCGCTCTTGATCTTCTTACGGTCCTTATCCAAGCGCTCCATGCGCTTTTCTACAACCACGAGGTCGCTCAAGATCAACTCCATTTCGACGTCCTCGAGATCGCGCAGCGGATCGACCGAGCCCTTTTCGTGCGGCACCGTTTCGCTCTGAAAGAGCCGGAGCACGTGCGCCAATGCGTCCGCCACACGCATGCTCGCCAGGTAACTCGGATCGCGCAGAGCTTCTTTGGACACCGCTGGAAAATCCAGGTACTCGACTGTGGCTTGCGTGATCTTGGGAGGCTCGAAGATTTTTGCCAGAGCCGTGAGTCTCGCGTCCGGCACTTTAGTCATGCCTACGCGCGCTTCCATCAATCCGACACGGGTCGACTCATGCACGCCGGTGAGAATAGTAAATAAGGATGTCTTGCCCACCATCGGCAGGCCGATAATCGCAGTTTTCATGAAAAAAAATGGCTACAGCGGGACCTCGACCAGGGTCAGGATTTCCTGCAGGATTCGTTCGCTGAGCTCAGTGCTGCGCTGCGAAAGCGAAGCGCGGGCGTTAATCGCGATTCGGTGTGCGAAAACCGGCACTGCCAGACGCTTGATATCGTCGGGGATCACGTATTCCCGGCCTTCAATCAGCGCCAGGGCTTGCGTCGCGCGATACAGGGCCTGGGCCCCACGCGGGCTGACGCCCAGTGCCAGCGATTCGTGATTCCGAGTCTTCTCCACGATCGCGAGCATGTAATCCACCAAAGAATCGTCCACCGCGACATGGCTCACCTGCTCCTGCAAATGGACCAGTTCCTCACCCGAAAGCACCGGTCGGACACTTTCCGCATGAGCGCCATCGGTGTTGCGCAGGATTTCACGCTCCGCCCCGCGATCCGGATAGCCGATGCGGATGCGCATCAGGAAACGATCGAGCTGGCTCTCGGGCAGCGGATAAGTCCCATGATGCTCCACCGGATTTTGCGTCGCCATCACCATGAATGGTTGGGCCAGCGGGTACGAATGGCTCTCGATGGTGACTTGCATTTCGTTCATCGCTTCCAGCAGCGCCGATTGCGTTTTAGGCGTAGCGCGGTTGATTTCATCGGCGAGCAGGAAATTTGTAAACACCGGACCCTGCTTGAATTCGAATTCCTGAGTATGGGCGTTATAAATGGTCACACCCAGGACATCGCTCGGAAGCATGTCGCTGGTGCATTGCAGCCGGTGAAAATCGCAGTGCACCGATCTCGCCAGGGCCTGCGCGAGCGTCGTTTTCCCGACGCCCGGGACGTCTTCGATCAGAAGATGCCCGCGGGCCAGCAGGCAAACCCCCGTCAGACGCACCACTTCCGGCTTCCCGCGAATCGTGGAGTTGAGCGACATCTCCAGCTCGTTCAGTTTTGATAGCGCCACCGGCGCAGCCAGCATTACTGTCATTGTATCGTGTCGAGCGCACCCGCCTTCACAAACAGGACCTCACTAACCGTTGCCGGGTTCACGCCGGGCAATTTCCCGGCATCGGCTCTCAACTACCTCAATCGGCAAGACGCAAAACCGTTACCAGATGCTGAGAAACTTCTTCGATGATTACCTAAACAACCGTTCTCTAACGGTTGTTATCTTCCGTAAAGTATTGATTCTTAAAAAGAACGCCGCTACTATCGAGCTGTCTTTCGAATCTAAAGCGAAAAGGAGAAGTACCCATGAAAAAGGCAATCGTAGTGATGTTGGCGCTCGGAATCAGCGCGGCTTACGCAGCTTCGAGCTATCAGTTTACGCTTTACAAACCCACCACAATCAATGGCACGCAACTAAAGCCAGGCACCGTCAAGCTCGACCTGCAGGGTGACAAAGTCGTCATTAAGCAAGGTAAAACCAGCGTCGAATCCGACGTGACCGTGCAGAATGGCGAACGCAAGTTCGATGCTTCCTCGGTTACTTACAACGCCGACACGACCGATCGGGTGCAAGAGATCCGGCTGGGCGGCACTGCAACGAAGCTGCTGTTCGACTCAGGCGCCAAGACAGCGGCTACCAAATAAGCTCAGACGCCGAGTGGGCGCTAGGCAGTGCTGGATCGCAGTTGCTCGAGGAAAGCGTCGGGATCAAAGCCGTCGCTTCCGATTCGCACCGGGAAGGTGGCGGCATTATCGAAGACGATGCTGCGGAGTCCATCACCTTCCTGCCAGGGATCTAGCATTCCTTGCTCCAGCATGTGCTGAAGTATAGACATTCGGAAGAAAACAGCGACGATATCGGCGCCAGGGCTGCAATGCGGAGCAACGAGTTTGATATCGATGCTCATTGTCGATGCGGCTCGGCCGGCCTGCCCACCAGTCAACTGGCGGATTATGCTCCAGACCCGCTTGATATCGTCTGGATTCACAGGGGGCAGGTGCGAGCCAGGAGTTAGGCATTTAACATTGGTCATGCCGGGACCAGTAATAACGATAGCGCCTCTTGTGCCAGACTGAAATTTGGACAAGTGGGAATCCATCGCGGAGCGGAAGATCCGGGAGGTGATCGAGGCCGGCGAGTTCGATAACCTCCCGAGCTAGGGCAAGCCGATCGAGCTCGATATCGATCGCGATCCGAGCCTGTGGATGGAGCATCATCTGCTCCGCGTCAATGGTTTCGCGCCTTCATGGATCGAGGAATCCAAGGACATCGATGCAGCCGTGAGCCATTTTCGCGCCGATCTTCGGAACGCGCGCCGGCTACCTGTAGTGAAAGATGAATTCCGCAATCGCGCGGCGGGAGCTCAACCGCCGCATACTCACTTACAACTTGAAGAGCCCGTCAGCGCAGTTCCACAAGTGGCCGCTGGACATCGAAGCGGAGATCCGGCGTGTCGGTTAGCAGCTACGTTGTGCTATTTGGGCGGCGGCTTTCAGGCAGAATGTTAGATAGCTATGCCGAACGCCGACACCCCCCACTTGCGCCCTGACTTACATCCCGACTTACCAAAGGACCAGATCGAGCGAGTCCAAAAGATTCTCGAGCAGGTCCTGACTTACTTGCGCAGCCAGTCGTGCAAACTGCCGCCCGAAGCCGATTTGGCGCTGACTTACGACTTACAACCCGAGGTCGACCGGTGACCATCCTTGAAGCCGGCAAGGCGCTTCGCTCGCGCCGGATATCCTGCCTGGAACTGACTAACCGGTGCCTCGACCACATCGGCAAGCTTAATCCGCGGTTGAACGCATTCATAACGATTACAGAGGAGAGTGCTCGCTCTCGTGCGCGAGAGCTCGACCGCGAATTGGCCGGCGGCCAGGATCGCGGCCATCTCCACGGCATTCCAATTGCCCATAAGGATTTGATCTGGACCAAGGGCGTGAGAACCACTTCCGGATCGAAACTTTTTGAGGGCTTTATACCGGATCACGACGCGCAGGTTGTCGAAAAACTCAACGCCGCCGGCGCCGTGATGGTGGGCAAAACGGGGCTACACGAACTTGCTTATGGCATCACTTCCGACAATCCCCACTTCGGCACGATTCGCAATCCCCGCAATCCGGAGCACATCCCCGGAGGATCGAGCGGCGGCTCGGCTGTAGCGGTGGCAACCGGTATGGCGCTGATGGCCACTGGCACTGATACCGGAGGATCCATTCGCATCCCGGCTTCTTATTGTGGCGTCGTCGGGATCAAGCCGACTTACGGACTAGTGAGCCTCGCTGGGGTCCAGCCGCTGGGCTTTAGTCTGGATCACATCGGCCCGCTGACAACAACAGTCGGCGATGCGCGTGTTTCCCTCGATGCCATGGCGGATGGCACCAAACGGAAGCCAGCGCCCGCGAGCGTCCGCGAGATTCGCGTGGGCATCCCGCAGAACTACTACTTCACCCAAGTTGCTCCCGAAGTGCGGGAGACGGTTCATAACACAGCGAAACGGGCGGAAGGATTAGGCGCGCGTGTGATCCCCGTGCAAGTTCCGGACATTGACGCGATCAGCGCGGCGAGCCTCGTCATTCTTCTTTCAGAAGCCGCGGCGCTCTATGAGCCATATCTGGAGCGGCAAAGCGAGATCGGCGTGGATGTCCGCGCGCTGCTTTATCAAGGACGTCTGGTTCCAGCCACCGACTATGTCAACGCACAGCGCTTGCGAAAGGTGCTGGCCAACGAGTTCCGCACTCTGTTTCGCTCCATCGATTGCCTGTTTACCCCGGCCACTCCCATCACCGCGCCGCGCATCGGTCAGCGGGAAGTGGAGATCGATGGTGAAACGCTGGACACTCGACTGGTCACCACGCGGTTCGCGCGCGGGTTTAACGCCCTGGGCTTCCCGGCGCTGGCGATGCCTTGCGGAGAAACGCCGGAGGGAATGCCGATCGGTCTTCAGATGGTCGCAAGGCCGTTCGAGGAGAACCTGTTGTTCAAATTAGGAGAAGCCTTGGAATAACTAGCTGAGCCGCGACCCGAGGACGCGAAGCACACCACGTGTGCGCCACCGAGCCCTGCTAAACTGGCATTTGGCTGTCTCCACCAAATCGGCGACTGTACCCGGTGAGTCCGCTACGCTCGCCAAGCTGATTACGGAGTTTGCCAGTTCCCCGCTCCGCGAGCCGCTGCAGTGGTTTACACGAGAAAAACTCTGGATTAACGAACAACACCTGCAGGTTTGCCGCATTCCCGCGCCGACATTTTTCGAGCAACGCCGCTCGGAATGGATGCTGGCCCAATTCCGTGCTCTGGGCTGTGTGGCTCGGATCGACCGGGCGGGCAACGTGCTCGCGCATCCCGTGGAGAACCGCGAAGGACCGTACGTCGCCCTGACAGCGCATTTGGACACCGTGCTGGCGCCGCGCAACAACGAAGAGATCTCTCCGGGTCCGGACAATCGCCTGCACGGCCCGGGCGTCTCCGATAACGGCGCAGGCCTGACTGCCTTGCTGGCCATCGCGCGCATGCTTTCGTGCTTTCCCGGCCTCGAAGAAATCTTCCGCGGCGTGGTATTCATCGCCAACGTGGGCGAGGAAGGCGAGGGCAACTTGAGCGGCATGCGCTATCTCTGCCGGCAGTCGGCTACCGGCAGCCGCATTCGATCGTTCTTGATTCTGGACGGGCCCAACACCGACCACATTACCTCGCAAGCGCTGGCCAGCCGCCGGTTCGACGTCACCATTACTGGCCCGGGCGGGCATAGTTGGAGCGACTATGGGATCGCCAACCCAGTGCACGCTCTCGCGCGGGCGATCGCTTACTTTACCGAAAATCGCTTTCCGGGCAACGGCAGCCCGCGATCGTCGTACAACTTCGGAATCATCGAGGGTGGCTCCAGCATCAACTCCATTCCCAGCCAGGCTCGCACTAAGGTCGATATCCGGTCGGAAAGCGCAGCCAAAATCGATGAGATTGCCAGCCTGTTGACCGGCGCCGTGGAGCGCGCGCTGGAATCGGAGAATGATCGCGCTACCGGAGGCAAGGTCACCGGCAAGATCAAAGAGATCGGATCGCGCCCCGGCGGACGCCTCGCCGACGATGCTCCCATTCTGCAATATGTCCGCGCGGTCGACGCGCACCTCGGCATCCGGTCCCATCTGGATTGCGCATCCACCGACGCCAACATCCCGCTTTCGCTGGGACTGCCGGCCATCTCCGTCGGCGCCGGAGGACAAGGCGGTGGCGCTCACACCTCCCAGGAATGGTTCCATCCCGAAGGCCGCGAACTCGGACTCAGGCGGATTCTGCTGACGCTCCTGTTGCTCGTCCGCGACCTGGAGCACCCGATCTCAGAATTCCCCAAACCCGCGGGGATCGGCGCCCGTAACGCCGCCGGCAACGGCTCGTAACGGAGGATGACGGCGGAAAAACCTCGCCGCTGGCTGGTAGATCTTAGCCTGGTCGGCGTGTGTCTTATCTGGGGCGCAACGTTTATCCTGGTCAAGCGAGCCTTGGCCGACATCTCCACGCTCCTGTTCCTGACGCTTCGCTTCACGGCCGCAACTGCTGTGCTAGCCTTGATCTTCCGCCAGCAATTTCGCTCGCCAAATCTGCGCATGAGCTTGCGCGCCGGACTGCTGGCTGGCCTATGCCTGTTCAGCGGCTACGTGCTGCAAACGTTCGGCCTGAAATACACGTCGGCGTCCAAGACCGGCTTCCTCACCGGCCTGTACATTCCACTGGTGCCGTTGTTCAGCGCTGTCGTCTATAAGAAAATTCCCCAAATATCCGAACTATGCGGTGTAGGGGCGGCATTCGCGGGCATGGCGTTGATGACGATCCAAACCGATCTGCTCGACATTAATAAAGGCGACTTGCTAGTGGCAGGCTGCGCCGTGGCGTATGCCTTCCATATTCTTTTGCTCAGCCGCTTCGCGGGCTCAGCAAATCTAGGGGTGTTGATTGTTACCCAGATCGCAACAGGCATGGGAGTCGGCGCCGGAACGTTCTGGTGGGCCGAGCCAGTGCGTGTCGAATGGACTGCCAATGTCTGGCTGGCGCTGGTGGTCACCAGTTTGCTCGCCACAGCGCTGGCCTTCTCGGTGCAAACCTGGGCACAGCGATGGAGCAGCCCTACACGCACGGCGCTGATTTTTTCTATGGAACCGCTTTTCGCTTGGGCGACATCCTATCTAGTGGCGGGCGAAGTGTTGTCCCGGCGGGGGACGCTGGGAGCGGTTCTGATTCTGTCGGGCATACTCTTGGTGGAATTGAAACCTGTGCGGTTCCAGCGGAGCCAGAAACCGGAAACGAGAAACTAGAAACCTAGTATATTGGATAGTAGCTGAGTCGGGGCACCAGAAAGGCGAAGAGAAACAACATGCGGTGGTTCAAGATAATGCGGCAGCAGAAATTGCTGTCTTTGAGTCTCCTGCTCGTCACTCTCTCCATCGGGATTGTGATCGGCACCCTTTTCAATACCGGAGTGCACGCGGCCCGAGGACAGGCAGTCGCTTCCGACGCGACTCCGCTTGTGGTTCCAAACGCCGTTCAATTAGGGAACGAATTCACCAAGCTGGCGAAGAAACTGGAGCCCTCGGTCGTGTACATCACCGCGGATTACACGCCTAAGACAGCCGACAACCCGCACAAGCGCGAACAATCCCAGGAGCCGGGCGACAACAATGACGACGGCATGGACCTGTTCCGCCGCTTCTTCAAGAATGGGCCTTTGAGCGGTGACATGCCGCCACGCGCCTTCAAAGAGGAGCAGTCGGGCGCGGGTTTCATCGTCGACAAGAACGGATACATCATCACCAACAACCACGTGGTATCCAAGGTAGACCACATCAAAGTACGGCTACACACCGACGACACCACCGAGTACCGCGCGCGGGTGGTGGGCTTCGACCCCGAGACCGATCTAGCCGTGCTCAAGATCGATCCCAAGAGCCAGCTCACCCCGGTGACTATCGGCAATTCGGACGCAGTGCAAGTGGGCGACTGGGCCGTGGCCATTGGCTCGCCGTTCGGCTTGGAAGCTTCGGTAACGGCCGGCATCGTCAGTGCACTGGGACGGAACATCGGCGCATTGCAACTGCAGCGCTTCATCCAGACCGATGCAGCGATCAATCCCGGCAACAGCGGCGGTCCGCTGCTCAACATCCGCGGCGAAGTGATCGGCGTGAACACCATGATCGCCACCCGCAGCGGCGGCTATCAAGGTATCGGCTTCGCACTGCCCATGAACATGGTGGCGCGGGTCTATAACGACATCATCCGGACCGGACGCGTATCGCGCGGTTCTATTGGAGTGGAATGGCTCCAGGGTGATAAGCCGGATTTATTCAAAGCGCTTGGCACCAACCAAGGCGTGATGGTCAGCAAGATCCATGCTGGCGGCCCGGCCGACAAAGCCGGCCTCAAAGTGGAGGACATCATCATCGCCATGAATGGCAAGCCGGTGAAGGATGGCGATGATCTGGTGACTCGTGTGTCTGAGACGCCGGTGGGAACGCCAGTCACCCTCACCGTAGACCGCGAAAGCAAGCACATGGACTTCAAGGTCACCATCATGGATCGCGCCGAAGTCTTCAAAGACAGGCCGGAGTTTGCCGAACTGCAGCAGAACGGTGACGATAGCACCGCTAAGCCTGAGGAAGGCCAATACAAGTTTGGCATCAAGCTCCATGCGCTGACCGATTCCGAGCGTACCTCGATGGGCATCGAAGGCAAAGGCGGCTTGGTGATTCGCAGTGTCGATTCCGGTTCCTTTGCCGAGGACATCGGCCTGTTTGAGCAGGACGTGATTCTGGCCATTAACCGGCAACCGGTCGCGTCAGTGGAAGACGTCATCCGAATCCAGTCGAAGTTGAAGCCCGGCGACGCAGTGGCGTTCCGTGTAATGAGGCCCACACCCGGTGGCCGCGGCCACGCACCGGAGTGGAACAGTTTCTTCGTCTCTGGAACCCTACCGGTCCACTAGACTCGGTCTTCAGTCGTCGCAGGCTAAAAGGCGGCCTGTCTAGCCGCCTATCTCATTGCTTTACAGCTATCTACGCGCCCCTGAAGAAGAAGCCCCTTTCTGCCGATAGTATTTCGCGCCCGCAAGTCCTGGGCCCGATCTCGGCAGAGTACCAGAGGACGGTTTCGCAACAACCAGGGTCACCCGAAGCTCAGTGGTAGTAAGGGATTTCCTGGCGCAATCTGGTACTTTTCATCGATCGGTTCCATCGCTTGACTCCGGCATACTTGACTAGAACCGAGGTCCAGCATGGCCTATACAAAGACAAGCCGCCAAACCCGACAACGAGGGAACGCGATGCTCGAAGGAGCGCTCGCCCTGCCCCCGCTGCTGATGCTGCTGTTCGCCACCATCGACTTCAGCATCGCGATCCTTTTAAAGAACACGGTACAAGCAGCGGTGCGCGAGGGAGTCCGCTATGCCGTGACTGGTCAAACGGTGAGTGGGCTGGGGCAGGATGAATCGATCCGGACGGTAGTCGAAAACAATTCTCTGGGTTTTCTGAATAGTTCTAATGGAGACAACCTGATCTCCATTACGTATTACAACCCGAACAACTTGCAGGCGGTCACTGGCGTGGGAAGCAACGCGCCGGGCAACGTTGTCCAGGTGCAGGTAACCGGCCTTTCGTGGATTTGGATGGTTCCCTACGGTCGCAGCTCCACTCCTCTGCAGATTTCCGCCACATCCTCGGACATTGTAGAGCCTAACAGCACCGGGATCCCGCCCCCGAGATAACGAGGTATCGCACATGAAACAATCGAACGGGAAGCTGAGCCGCGATGAGAGGGGCAACGCCCTTCTGGAGTTTGCTGCGGTCTCCATAGTCATTATTCCGCTGTTTTTCGGAATGGTCGGCGCCGGAATCCAGCTCGGCCGGATGAACGAGGCCGTGCAGATCTGCCGGGACGCGGCGCATATGTATGCGCGCGGGGTCGACTTCTCGCAAGTCTCCAACCAGAATATTCTCGTCAACCTGGCTACCGGAACCGGCATGACGGTGAATGGTGGGAATGGCGTCGTCATCATGTCCCAAATCATCGAGGTATATCAAGCCGACTGCACCGCGGCCGGGCTCACCGCCGGCCAATGCACCAATCTGGGTAAACTCGTTTTCGCCAACCGGCTGGTAACCGGAAATTCGGGCCTGCGAGCCAGCAACTACGGCACGCCACCAGCCGCCCTGATTGATGCGCAGGGCAATATTGCCGCCAGCGACTATCTGACCAAGCCCACCCTGGTGCTGACCGGCAGCATGCCGACGGAACTCACCAATGCCGGCCTTACGCTGAACGACGGAGATATAGCATACCTGACGGAGTTTTACGAGTCGATGCCGGATCTGACCTTCCTGGGCATCGCAGGATCGAGCGGTGTATATGCAAAAGCAGTCTTTTGAGGTAGTGCGCGAGGGAGAACCTATCATGACTGGGAATAAGGCAAGGACTTTCAAGGAACGCGGTATTTCTCTGATCTTCACCGCCATGACGCTGGTGTTTATCGTGCCGATGGTCGGTTTGGCGATCGATGCCGGCATTTTGTATACCGTGAAAGGCAAGCTGCAGATGGCGGTGGACGCCGCATCGCTCGCGGCCGCCCGCGCCCTGAGCCGCGGTAACGATGACACCACCCAGCAGAGCAACGCCAAAGCAGAAGCTGAGGAATATGTTCTATTGAACTTCCCTAGCGGCTATTTCAACGTCCCGACACCGACCTTCGGCACTAACAATAGTGGCATCTCGATTGACGAGAGCGTCGCTAACCAGAGGTCGGTATCGGTAACGGCCTTTGTCACGGCGCCGCTCTATTTCCTGCGCTGGCTGGGGACCAACAATACCACCGTGAGCGCGACCGCAACAGCGGTTCGGAGGGACGTAAACGTTGTGGTCGTAATGGACCGTTCCGGTTCGCTCAGTGTCAGCAATTCCTGCACTCCTTTGAAAGCTGCGGCAGTCTCTTTTGTGAGCAAGTTTGCGAATGGGCGCGACAACCTAGCGCTGGTGACCTTCGCCACTAGCTCAATACCGGACTTTCCCATCGCTAACGACTTCCAGACGGCTTCGCCCAGCGTGCCTACTATTCTCAACTCAGTCAATTGCACCGGCGGCACCAACACTGCCCAGGGGCTTTGGGAAGGTTACCAGCAATTGGTTACGCTGAATCAGCCAAACGCGTTAAATGTAGTTCTGCTGTTCACGGACGGCTACCCGAACACGTTTACAGCAACCTATCCAATCAAGAACAGCAGCAGTTGCACCAACAAGAATCCGAAAACCGGCGTCCTGGCGGCTGGCTACCTCAATCCCCTTACTCAACCGACCACCCCATCGTCTGAATGGGGAATCATGAGTTATGTAGCCGGAACGCAGCCCATGGCCAGCGATCTGACTGTGGGACCGCCCGGCAATTACTCAGGCTGCTCCTACTCGTCAAACTGGACTAACAGCGCTACCAACGTGGGCAACGACATTCAATACATCCCCACCACCGATTTTTGGGGTAATAGCATGAACACCGGATATCAACCCGTTACGATGAATGGTGGACATATCAACGTGGATCCCAACTCGGTCCAGAATGCCGGTTGGAACGCTGCCGATAGCGCCGGACTTCGCATCCGCCAGAACGTAACTATCCCCAACATACGTGTGTTCGCCATTGGCTTGGGCAACTCGGGCGGAGTACCCGCGGATTTTCTCGAGCGCGTCGCCAACGATCCGCGCGCTTCCAATTTCGACAGCAATTACCCGACTGGCGCCTACTTCTTTGCGCCGACGACGTCCGATATAAGCGACGCGTTCGCGCAAGTCGCATCTGCGATCCTGCACCTGGCAAGGTAGAAACTGCGGATCCGACTCTGCGGATTCAACTTCGGCCGTTGCGGGAAATTAGCACGCCAAACAGCGCTCCGACACTGAAGGCCATCACGACCGAGCCGATCGGAAAGCGCTTGATGTTGTGCGTGGCCTCGTCTAGCAGGTCTTCGGCCGTGTGCCGAGTATCTTTCAGGAATTGTGTGACGGTATCTTTTCCCTCTTGGAACGCGTCGGAAACTACGTCTTTGGAAGCGGCAATGCTTTCCACGACCTTCGCGCCGGAGTTGATGGTATTCCTCAATGCGTTATCTCTCATGAGTTTGGCTTCTCCTTATGTCATGATCTCAGGAACCGACTGGATTTTGAATGCACGGGACGGTCCGAAACTCCCCCGGTAACCTTTGCTAACGAATTCCTTGCTGCTTTGTAGTAATAAAGGTTACCGTGGAGTCATGGAAAAGGTCAACCTGTTGCAGAAGCTGGCCGCTTTCACCGATCACTGGTCCCCAAAAATCGTCGGAGAATTGAACGGCCAGGAAGTAAAGCTGGTAAAGTTCCAAGGCGAGTTCGTCTGGCATCACCACGAGCACGAAGACGAGCTGTTCCTAGTCTTGCGCGGCACGTTTCGCATGGACTACAAAGATGATTCCGGCCTGGAAAAAGCGCTGGAAATCGGCGAAGGCGAGTTTGTAATCGTACCGCGCGGCGCGGTGCATCGGCCGGTTGCCGATCGGGAAGTCCAGGTCCTGCTCTTTGAACCGGCGGGCACGCTCAACACCGGCAACATACGGGACGCGCGCACGGTCGAGAAACTACAAAGAATCTGATCCACAAGATCATCCTGGTACAATGAGAGAAACCGACTATCCTGGCGAGCGTTCCTGGCGGGTCTCTGATGGATCTCGATCAACTGCACACATTTCTCGAAATCGTCCGCTTGAAAAGCTTTTCCAAAGCGGCGCAAACCTGCTACCGTACGCAGCCGGCCATCAGCGCTCAGGTGCGGCAGCTCGAGCAGGAGTTGAACACCACGTTGTTCGAGCGGTTAGGAACCAAAATATCACTCACCACGGCCGGCAAAATCTTCGCCGAATACGCCGAACAAATCCTCGATTTAAGGCGCCGGGCGCAGGACACCATCAATGAGTTGGATCGCGTCCCGCGGGGCGAGCTGGTAATTGCGGCCAACGAAGCCACCTGTATTTACGTTCTTCCCCTGGTTTTCTCCGAGTTCAAGAAAATGTTTCCGAACGTCCAGTTGTCCGTGGACCGATCCTACGGCACCCGCGTGGTGGAGGCGGTCTTGAACAACCTGGCCGACTTCGGGATCACGCAACTTCCGGTCCAGGAGAAAAAGCTGCAGATCGCCAGGATTCACTCCGATGAGATTGTATTGCTGCTCCCGGCGAAACATCCTCTGGCGTCAAAGAAATCGGTCACACCACGCGAGTTGAACGGCTACCAGCTGCTGTTGCCCAAGTCCGGGACCACCCGAACCAGGCTCGACACCTGGCTGGAGCCGGTGGAAGATGAGCTGCGGATCTCCATGGAGTTGGACTCCACCGAAATGATCAAGCGCTTCGTGATGGCTGGCCTGGGGCTCTCGTTCCTGGCCGCCTCCCATTGCCGGGAGGAAGTCGCTAGTGGTAAGCTATGTTGCGTGTCGCTTGGGCCGGAACCGATGTTGCGGAAGGTGGCTTTGATCTATCGCAAGGATAAGGCGCTGTCTAAGGCCGCCCTGGGCTTCATACAGGTTATATTGGAACAGGCAAAGGGGGAGGGGCTGGGGGCGAACTATGCCCAGCTTCCAGCGGCCGTAGCCACCTGAGCCAGAGGACCACGATGTCTCGAGTCACTTTGAAAAGTTCGACTATCTTCATTTCCGTTGGGAATAAGACTGAAGTGTTCCGCTCCGTGAATGACGTTCCGCCTCCGCTTCGCAAGAAGCTCGAGCAATCCACCAACAGCATCAATTCCGCGACCATCCTGATCGCCGACCGCAAGGGCAAGGAAGAGATCGTTCGGGCGATTCGCGGACTTCCCTCCAGTCTCCGTTCACGCCTGTCCACCTCGCTTCGTCAGGAGGCCAAACGGGAGTCTAAGGTTCCCAACCGCTGGGCGGACCTATGGCAGGACTGGGCCGAAATCCTGCTCCCGGCCGTGATCGGCTTGGCCGTGTGGTTATTATTTACCGCGAAATAAGCGTTTTCCCTAACATACAGTAACCTGGCATCCGGTCGATAATCCCTCTATGGAACGACGTAGGGAAGCGCGCATTCGCACAGACAAGCCCGTTGAGCTGACTGTTCTAGGGAGCGAAGAGGCCAGCGGCCCTGCTCAGGCTATTGAGTTTTCCGGTCACGGACTGCAGCTCGTGCTCCACCGTCCAATCCCGGTGAACGCGGCCGTGAAGGTGGAAGGCGACGACTGGATGATGCTTGGCGAAGTCTGTTACTGCCGGCAGGAAGGAATCCACTTCGTGGCGGGCCTCAAGATCGACCAGACACTCGACAACCTCCAAGAATTGGCCGAACTGAACCAAAATCTCCTGAGCACCGAGCGTAAGACCGAGCGTACAGCAGAGCCGAGTACCGAAGAGAAAATAGTACTGGTTCGGAATTAGCTCACCCGCGTCGCGCAGGACTCCGACTGTCTCCGACCTGCGAACTTTACTTACGACGTCTGCAACAGACCAATCAGTTTCTGCCGTAGCTTCACCGCAGTGTTCGCATCCGGCGTCACCACCAGGATCGTATCATCCCCAGCCAGCGTGCCCACTACCTCGGGCCAGGCTTGCTTGTCGAGCGCGACCGCTAGCGCGTTGGCGTTGCCGGGCGACGTGCGCAACACAATCAGGTTCTGCGCCACTCGCGCGTCCTGCAGAAACTCGCTCACGACGGTTTCGAGACCGGGCCCGCCGGGCGTCTCAGAAACCTGCCTATAGCCCTGCGGCGTCTTCAGCAGGCCGAGATCCCGGATGTCCCGGGATAGGGTAACCTGCGTAGCCTGAATTCCAGTCCTCTCCTTAAGCTCGCGCGCCAGGTCTTCCTGCGTCTGAATGGGCTTGGCTCGGATTAGCTTCAGGATCTGGCCTTGGCGGAAGGTCTTGTTCATCGCTTCCACTGTTGGAGCCGCGTTTCGGCTTCCGAAAGTGCGCGCGCCACTGCGGCCGGTCCGGTGCCGCCGGGAAGCTCGCGGGTCTTCATGCCTTCGAGCGGGCTGAGCAGGCGGGCCATGCCTGCGTTGAACTCCGGGGCGAAGGCGGCCAGCTCTTCTGGCGTCCAATCCGAAGGTTTCTTGCCGCGCTTGACGCTTTCGAGCACCAGCTTCCCCACCAGCGAGTGCGCCTGATGAAACGGCATGCCGTTGCGGGCCAGTGAATCGGCGAAATCGGTAGCCACGGCCCAGCTTTCCTGAACGGCCGCCGCCGGGCGCGCGGGATTTAAACGCGTGCTATCGATTACAGCCCGCGCCATCTCAAGCGACCCGCGCAGCTGATCGGCGGCGTCGAAGATACGCGGCTTGTCCTCCTGCATGTCGCGATTGTAGGTCATCGGCAGACCCTTCATAGTCAGAAAGAGTGCCGTATAATCGCCGAATACGCCGCCGCACTTGCCGCGAATCAGCTCGAGAGAATCCGGGTTTTTTTTCTGCGGCATGATGCTCGACCCGCTGGTCACGCCGTCGCCCAGCTCCAGCCATCCGTACTCCTCGCACGAATACAGAATCCAGTCTTCGGCCAGGCGGCTCAAGTGCAGCATGGTCATGGAGGCGGCGTGCAGAAAGTCAAGCGCGAAGTCGCGGTCCCCGGAAACATCCATCGAGTTAAGAGTAATGCTGTCGAAGCCCAGTTCCCGGGCGATGGCGTCCCGGTCGATTGGAAACCCGCTGCCGGCCAGAGCCGCCGATCCGAGCGGCATGACGTTGACGCGCTGGCGCGTTTCGAGCAGCCGTTGCCGGTCGCGAGCGAACATTTCAAAATAGGCCAGCAGGTAGTGCGTCCACAGCACCGGCTGTGCGCGCCGGGTGTGCGTGTAACCCGGCACGATGGCCTCGGGATCATGCTGGGCCATTCGGACCAGGGACGCTAACAGTTCCCAGAGCAAGCCCAAGCATCCGTCGATCTCATCGCGCAGCCACAGCCTGAGATCCAGAGACACCTGGTCGTTACGGCTGCGGCCGGTGTGGATCTTGTCGGCCAGTGCGCCGGTGCGCTCTTTGAGCTTGCGAATCACCAGCGTATGGACGTCTTCGTCGCTGGCGCCCTCAAAGAACCCCGGCCCGCGCGCCTCGATGCGGATCTTTTCAAACGCGTCGACCAAGCTCGTACATTCGTCCGAGGTCAAGATGGCGACCCCCCGCAGTGCGCGCGCGAAAGCTTGGGAGCCCCGGCAATCGGCATCGATCAGCCGCTGATCGAAGTGCAGCGAACCGGAGAATCGTTCGAATACCTCGGATGGCCCGCTCTCAAACCTGCCGCCCCAAAGCTTCATTTCCCCTGTTTGGCTGCCTGCGCCCGTACACGAATCGGCAATCCGATCAGGTTGATGAAGCCCTGCGCGTCCTTCTGATCGTACTCTGCTCCCATGGTAAAGCTGGCGATGTTCAGCGAATAGAGCGAATAAGGCGAGCGCCGGCTCACTGGCTCGATGTTGCCCTTGTACAACCGCAGAGTCACATCGCCCGTGGTGGTCTGGCTGGTGGTCTCGAAGAAAGCATCCAAAGCCTCGCGCAGGGGCGTGAACCACAGGCCGTTGTAAACCATCTCGGCGTAATCGAGCGCCAGTTTTTGTTTGTAATGCAGCGTGTTTCGATCCAGCGTTAAAGCTTCCAGTTCGTGATGCGCGTAGAGAATCAGCGTGCCGCCGGGAGTTTCATAACAGCCCCTCGACTTCATGCCGACGAACCGGTTCTCCACCAGGTCGATTCGTCCGATGCCGTGCTCGGCGCCGATTTTGTTCAGCGTTTCGAGCAGACTCACGCCGCTGCCCCGCTGCCCGTTCACGGAAACCGGCCGCCCACGCTCGAAGCCGATGGTCACTTCAGCGGGCTTATCAGGCGCATCTTTGGGACTGCGTGTGAGCATCCACATGTCATCCGGCGCGGCATTCGCTGGATCTTCGAGTGCCCCGCCCTCATGAGAGATATGCCAGATGTTGCGATCGCGGCTGTAGATTTTCGTGGTGGTCTGCGAAATCGGCACGTTGTGTTTCGCGGCGTAGGCGATGGCATCCTCGCGCGAGACGATATCCCACTCGCGCCACGGCGCGATCACCTTTAAGTGCGGCGCCAGCGCTTTATAGGTCAGCTCGAAGCGGACCTGATCGTTTCCCTTCCCCGTACAGCCGTGCGCCAGACTGTCGCATCCGGTGGCCAGCGCGACTTCTACCTGCTTCTTGGCTAGCAAAGGCCGCGCCACCGACGTTCCCAGCAGATATTTGTGCTCGTAAACGCCGCCCGAGCGCACCAGCCGCCAGAGGTATTCTGTGACGAACTCCTCGCGCATGTCGGCCACGTGCACTTCGGATGCACCAGTCTTGCGCGCCTTCTCTTCCAGCCCTTTCAGCTCATCGTCGCCCTGCCCGATGTCGCCGCACACAGCGACCACTTCGCAATGATAGTTTTCGCGCAGCCACGGAATGATGATGGATGTATCCAGCCCGCCTGAATAGGCCAAGGCTACTCGCTTTGGTTTCATAAAGAATGTTTTGATGTTCGAGGCCAGGTGTTTGTCTAACGGTGTATTAGCCGATCAACATCAATAGTAATGCTTTTTGGGCGTGCAAGCGATTCTCGGCCTGGTCGAACACCACCGATCGCGGGCATTCCATTACTTCATCGGTGACCTCTTCGCCGCGCTTCGCGGGAAGACAATGCAGGAAGACCGCATCCGCGCTCGCTTTGGCAAACAGCGCCTGATTCACTTGGTATTTGGCGAAATCGGACAGCCGCTTGCGCTTCTCGTTTTCTTGGCCCATGCTGGTCCAGACATCGGTGTAGACGGCGTGCGCATCTTGAACAGCTTCGGCCGGGTTGTTGGTAATGACCAGCTTGGCGCCGGAGATAGCGGCCAGCGCTTCGCCCTGCGCGATGATTTCGGCGTCGGGCTCATAACCACGCGGCGTGGCGATCGAGAAATTCATTCCCATCCGCAGCGTCGTCAACATTAGCGAGTTCGCGACGTTGTTGCCATCTCCGATAAAGGCCAGCTTGCGATCGCGCAAGTCGTCGAGCTTTTCCTGGAGCGTGAAGATGTCGGCCAGCGCCTGGCAGGGATGAAAGCGGTCGCTCAGCGCGTTGATGACGGGCGCGCTCGACCAGTGCGCCAGATCCTCGATCGTCTGGTGCGAGAAGGTCCGCGCCACGATGGCGTTGGTCCAGCGGTCGAGATTGCGTGCGACATCTTTCAAGGGCTCGCGATCGCTGATCGGGCCAGTGCTCAGGACCGCGTCGCCGCCCAGTTGTTTGATCGCCAGCTCGAAGGTAATCCGGGTGCGCAGGGAGGGCTTTTCGAAGAGCAGGCTGAGGTAGCGGCCGCTGAGGGCCTTGGCAAAACGTGCAGGATTCGCCTTCACCTGCTGGGTGAGATCGAGGAGCGCAAGTAGCTCATCCTGGGATAGATCTAGATCACGAATGAAGTCAGAAACCCCGATCTTAGGCAGCGTTTTCTGGACCGGCATGCGCTTGACCGGTTTGAGCGATGTTCCCGCCGTGGGGGGCATTTTTTCGTGGCTCCTTCGTTCGTGGCCCGCTGAATTTTTATTCAGCTATATGAATAATTACACATTCCCACAGGTTTGTCAATTAGCGGATTATTGTAGGGTGACCTTTCTCGACACCAGCAAACTGCCGACGGTCGAACGCCTGCCCGGCTGGCGAGGCCGCTATTTCGATTCCGCCAACATGACGTTCGCGCATTACGAGTTCGACGCCGGGTCGTCGATCCATGAGCATTCCCACCCTCAGGAAGAGGTTTACGAAATCCTCGAAGGCGAACTGGACCTGACAGTCGCCGGTGTTACACAGCGTTTACGGCCGGGCTTTGTCGGAATCGTTCCACCGAATGCGCTTCATTCCGTAAAAGCGATCTCAAGCGGGAAGCTCATCGTCGTGGACTATCCTGTGCGTGAAGGCTTCACTCATCCAGCGAGGCACGCTTAGGACGCTCGACGACGACGAACACGCAATGATTTTTGCGGATCTTGCACTCTCGCGACGCTTGGAGCGCGCCGAAGGACACGCTTGCGTCCGGTTCGCGGCGGCCCGGCGCCGCCTATTCCCCGAGAGCGGCGCCGAGTGGATTGAATGCGCGGGCGCTTACGCGGTCTTCGATGGAATCGAGTCTCCGGTCACTCAGACTTTCGGGCTCGGCATCTTCGAGGAACTGACCGCCGCCTCGCTGGATGTGACCGAACGCTTCTTTCGCGACCGCGGGGCGCAGGTTCTGCATGAAGTGAGCCCACTAGTAGGGGTCGCCGCGCTGGACTTGCTCTGTGCCCGCCACTACAGGCCGATCGAGATCAGCAACGTTATGTATCGGCCTGTTGAGAGGCCCCCGGCTGAAGACCACGGCAACATCATGGTGCGCGTTACTGGTTCGGACGACACGCAACTTTGGACCGATATAAGCGCAAAGGGCTGGACACACGAACATCCGGAAGTTCTGGACTTTGTGCTGCAAGCCGGCGCCATTTCTTCAGCGCGCGAGCAGAGTCCGTGTTTCCTCGCCGAGCTTGACGGCAAACCCGGCGCTGCGGGCGCGCTCTGTATCCACGAAGGCGTCGCTCTCTTCGCGGGTGCGGCGACGGTCCCAGAGATGCGGCAGCGGGGCTGCAGGCGGCGCTCCTCAGAGAGCGTATGCGATATGCCTTCGAGCATGGCTGTGATTTATCGATGATCGTGGCCAATGCGGGTAGCAACTCGCAGCGCAATGCTGAGCGCGAGGGTTTTCGGATCGCCTACACACGCACGAAATGGCGCTTATCCTTTTAGGGACGTCCGAAACAACAACAGATCCAGACTGAACGTCACCCGCATCGCTTCGGCCGGTTTCGATCGCAGCGGCCGATAAATCGAATGCAGGACGTCGCGAACGGCGCCAGCGTCCAGATCGGCCGCGGTTGAGACTCGGCGCTTATCGACCAGCGTGAAATCGCGCGCGAATGTCTCGACGGTTCGGGCCACCCGATCGCGGCCAGCGCCGCGCAGCTCGATCAGATCCTCAGGCGCCGGAAGCGCGACCAGGAGGTGGCCGTCATCACGCAGGACCCGCCGGAATTCGCCCGCATTCATCCGCGCTGTGATCGACAGGGCGATCGAGAAGGAGTGGTCGGCATACGGCAAGAAGCGATCGGCATTCGCCACGATCCACTCGCATCCGGCGTAGCGCCGCGCCGCCGCATCCACGGCCGGAACCGAGATGTCGACGCCATGCGCATCGAAGCCATTCAGGCGGGCAAGGCCGGCGAGATAGAAACCGTCGCCACAGCCGGCATCCAGAACGACGTCATCAGGCGATGCGGCTATGACTTCCGCTATCGCATCCAGCAACGGCTCAGTCACGCCGCGATCATGTAATCGCCGCCGTCCTTGAAGCGCAGCCGCCGTGTCGCCCGGCTGCTTTGATCGCCGATCCTGCGGCTGGAGAAGATTGATGTATCCGCTACGCGCGATATCGAACGAATGCCCGCGCTCACAGAGGACTCGCCGCTCTTCGCGCACCAGAGGCAGATGGCAATCGCGAACGGGGCAGAGTAGCACCGGCATGCATCTTAAAGTCGCTAGATGTCTATCGGATTCTATCACCCGCGGTCGATTTGGTCCCTTAGGTCGCTAGGGTACAGCACTTTCAATTCAGGATTGGCTTCGGCAAGCCGGATCAAGTCCAGTTCATCTTTCTTGCGTTTGCTCAATCGTCGGTGGGGATCGCTGTAGGCCCATAGCTTACCTTGCGTGACATCCCGGAGGCTAGCTATCCTCACGCGGATTCCTAGAACCTCGGAATCCACGGATGGGCCCAAGGAAATCCTGGTACCTTTCGTCCGTGGTGAATTGAATCCGAAGATCGCTTCCCGGCGCCTGAACATCCATCGAATGCCGATATGCTTCAGTTTTGAAGCCATTTTCTTGAAGGTGCGTGGCAAGTTTGGGAAGACTCGCTGCAATCACTACGATGTCGGCGTCAAGGGTGTATACAGGCTCTACATCGCAATTCACCGCCAAGCCGCCGATCAAACAATAAGGTCCGAACGTTTCGCAGGCTTTAATCAGCCGGGCGAAGTCAGTCGCGCCGCCTTGAGTGGTCAACTCGTACCGCCTCCACCCCAGTCACAACTTCAACTTTATACGACAGCACAAGCCGCGGCAAATTCCCCAAAGAGGCTCCGTTCACTCGCCGGGTTAAACTATCAACAGCCCCCCGATGAAGATCTCGGCCGCGATCATCACCTACAACGAGGAGCGCAACATCGCACGAGTGCTGGAGAGCCTGCGCTGCTGCGACGAGATCGTGGTGATCGACAGCGGCTCGAACGATCGAACGGTGGAGTTGGCGACCAAGCTGGGCGCGCGCGTTATCGATTCGGTTTGGCGCGGCTTCGCCGGACAGAAGAACTATGCCTCCGAACATTGTGAGCACGACTGGGTGCTCTCGCTGGATGCCGATGAGGCCTTGAGCGAAGCGCTTGAAGCCGAGATCTGGCAGATCAAGAAAAACGGCCCGCAGTTCGACGCTTATACGATGCCACGCCTGGCGCAATATCTGGGCCGCTGGATCCTGCATTCAGGTTGGTATCCGGACCGCAAGATTCGCCTCTTCGACCGCCGACGCGCCAAGTGGGTGGGCGACTACGTTCACGAATCGGTGTCGGTGGAAGGAACCATCGGCCATCTGAAATCGAACATCCTCCATTTCACGTGTAGCTCGCTTTCCGAGCATCTCAAGACCATGGACCGCTACACTACCCTCGCCGCCGAGCAACTGGTCGAGCAGAAGAAGGAGATCGGCTGGACGCAACTGGCCCTGGACCCTCCCTGGACTTTTTTCAAGACCTACGTCCTGCAGCGCGGCTTCCTGGACGGCACCGAGGGGCTCGCCATCGCGCACATGGCGGCGCTGTACAACTTCGTCAAATATGCGAAGGCCAAGAACATGAGCCCGCGAAGGTAGTCTTGTTTATCCTGCACCTTGACTCGGGAACTGAGATGCGTGGCGGGCAATGGCAGGCACTGTACTTGATCCGTGGACTGATCGCCGCTGGACATCGCGCGCGGCTGCTGACGCCGCCAGGCTCCCCACTCATGCAGGCGGCGGCCGCGCAGCACGTGGATGTTCAGGCGTTGAGTCTTGGGAGACTGCTGCGGGCGGCTGCGGGAGTGGATCTGATTCACGCCCACGATGCGCGCGCCCATACCATCGCTTTGCTAGTGCGAAAGCCGCTGGTGGTTTCGCGGAGGGTGGCATTCCCGGTGCGACGCGGTGTCGCATCCTGGTGGAAGTACCGGCGGGCCGCGCACTATATCGCGGTCTCCCAATGCGTTCAGCACATTCTGATGGACGCAGGAGTTGAACCTGGAAAAATCACGGTGGTCTTCGACGGTGTTCCAGTGGACTTGTGGCCAAAAACGGGTGACCGCTCGCGAGTGTTGGCGGTCGATTTAGAAGATCCCGGGAAGGGCAAGAAAATAATCGAGGAGGCGGCCGCGCTCGCCGATATCGCCGTGCATTTTTCGGATAATCTGATGCGCGATTTACCGGAAGCAGCCATCTTCGTTTATATTACGGATTTGGAGGGCCTGGGATCCGCTGTCCTGCTGGCCATGGCCGCGGGTGCTCCCGTTTTGGCGAGCCGCGTCGGAGGGCTGCCGGAGATTGTCGACGATGGCGTCACCGGTTTGTTGACGTCCAACGAGCCTCCCGCCATAGCCAAGCAGATTCAGCGATTGCTGGCCGATCGCCCGCTGGCATTGCGCTTGGCGGCACGCGCCCGAAGCCGGGTAGAAAAGGAGTTTTCGCTCGAACACATGGTAAACGACACGCTGCGGGTTTATGAAAGGATCCTCGATTGATCGAAGCTGCATTAGCCGCACTCGCCGGGCTGCTCATCGGCAGTTTCTTAAACGTCTGTATCTATCGTCTGCCGCGCGACCTGTCGGTGGTTCGCCCGCGATCCTTCTGCCCTGAGTGCGGTAAGCCCATCGCCTGGTTCGATAACGTTCCATTGCTCAGCTACCTGCTGCTCAGAGGACGCTGCCGGAAATGCGGTGCGCGCATACCCATGCGTTATCCGATCGTGGAACTGCTAACCGGCGCTTCGTTCTTTTGCGCGGTCTGGATGCTCGGCCCGACCGCTGCGGCTATAAAGTTCTGCGTTTTTTCTTCGATCGATATCACGCTCATGTTCTCCGATCTCGAGGAGCGCATTTTGCCCGATGAATTTACGCTCGGGGGAGCCGTGGCCGGCGTAATATTCGCGGGTTTCGTTCCTTTTGACTGGGGCATTGTTCGACTGCTGCTCATGCGCACCGATAACCCGAGGCTGGCGTCGATGGCAGAATCGTTGTTCGCCGCCTTGTTCTGCGGCGGCACATTGTGGCTGGTTGGCTTCTTGTACGAAAAGCTGCGCCATCGCGAAGGGCTGGGATTCGGCGACGTAAAGATGGTGGCGATGATCGGCGCTTTTCTGGGCCTGCAGGGCGCGCTGATGACCCTGATCGTCGGATCGTTGTTGGGCGCCGTGGTTGGGCTGTGCTACATCTGGTTCACTGGAAAAGATGCCTCCACTTATGAGCTGCCCTTCGGGACGTTTCTGGGAGCGGCGGCGCTGGGGGTCGGTTTCTTCAGCTCAGTCTTTCTGCCCTGGTATAACCACCTGAGTCCATAACCGAGTTGAGCCGGTGTACCATAAAACTTGCCTCGATGAAAGATCTCTTCGACGTTTTGAAGCCCGGCAGCAAGGACTGGGCGCTCGCCAACACCATCGATCCGAACCGCTTGCCCGACCATATTGCGATTATCATGGACGGCAACGGACGCTGGGCCAAGAAGCGGAATCTGCCGCGCGCAGCCGGGCACAAAGCGGGCGTAGAAGCCGTCCGAATCACGGTGGAAACCTGCACGCGGCTCGGGATTCAGGCGCTGACGCTTTATGCCTTCTCAATGGAAAACTGGAAGCGGCCGCGAGCCGAGGTCGATACGCTGTGGCGGCTGCTGCGCGTCTATCTGCGCCGTGAGCTTCCCGAGATTCTGAGCAATGGTATCCGATTTACATGCATGGGCCGGCTGGACGGGCTTCCGCCACAGGTGCGGGAGGAGCTGCAGAACACCATTGATGCTACCGCGGGCAACAGCGGCATGCGGCTCAATGTGGCCATCAATTACAGCGGCCGCGCCGAACTGGTGGACGCGATCAATGCCATTGTCGAAGACGCACGTCTGGAAGGACGGCTCCGGGATCTTCGTATCGATGAAGAAGCCATCGCTTCGCGGCTTTACACCGCCGATCTGCCCGATCCTGACCTGCTCATTCGCACCTCCGGCGAGATGCGCATCAGCAATTTCCTGCTCTGGCAAATCGCCTACGCGGAACTGTACGTCACCGACACTCTCTGGCCTGATTTCAGACGAATCGATCTGCTGCACGCCATCCTGGACTATCAGAAGCGCGACAGGCGTTTCGGGGGGCTGAGCCCCGATCGCGAACGTGCCCGCCAGGAGGAGTCAGTGGAAGTGGTCGGCACCGTCGCGCGATGAGGCGCATCCTGACGGCACTCGTTCTGATCCCGGCTTTTTGCTACGTAGTGCTGTGGGCGCCGCAGTGGGCCTTTTTTACCGTCGTGGCGGTGGTTGCAATCCTGTGCTTTCACGAGTACGCCAATCTAACGGCACGGAATAATATCCCGAAGCCGGGAGTGTTTGGATACGTTGCTGGTCTGCTGATTCTGTTGTTGCCGGACAAAGACACCGCGTTTTTCGTTCTTATAGCAATACTTGGGATGGCGCTTTCGCTGCGCTCACGCGAGTTGTCGGAGTCCCTGGGGAGCGCTGCAGCGTTGCTGTTGGGCGTGACATACGTGTTCGGCTCATTGCGCTGCGGGATCGACCTGCGGGCCATCAGTCCTTATTGGCTGTTCTTCGGCCTGTCGCTCAATTGGGCGGGCGATATCGCCGCGCTTTATGTGGGACGGCTTCTGGGCCGGCACAAACTTGCGTCGCGCATCAGCCCGGCAAAATCGTGGGAAGGCGCCGCCGGATCGCTGCTTGCTTCGGTTTTGTACGGTGCGCTCTACATCCCGCGCTTACTGCCTGCGGTGCCACTCGCCGAAGGGCTCGGTTTAGCCGCCCTGGCCAACATCGCCGGCCAGTTTGGAGATCTCTGCGAGTCGGCGTTCAAGCGCGGCGCGGACGTCAAAGACAGCGGAACGTTGTTGCCGGGACACGGCGGGTGGCTGGATCGGGTGGACAGCAGCCTCTTCGCGCTGCCGGTGGTGTACTTCGTCGTCAGCAATTTCCACTGGTGACTGGATCGACGTAGCGCACACACTTTGTGCGTCGGAGGTTGTAGGTGATTATGAATCGGGTCGGGAGGAGTCCCGACACGGCACGCTAGAGAGCGTGCGCTACGAATCGGATCGACGTAGCGCATACACTTTGTGTGCCGCGTCGGCACTCGTGCCGACGCCAGGAGATTAGCCTAATGCACCGTGCGCGTTTTGCGATTCATGTAGTCCATTAGCAGGTATTGGCCGAGATTGTAGGGCGTAGTGAAATAGGCCTTGCCGCGGCATAGCTCGGTGACCTTTTGCACGAAGTTCACCAGGCCGAAGTCGCTCGCCAGCATGAAAGTGTTGATCAGGATGCCCTGCTTCTTGCAGCGGCTGACTTCTTCCAGCGTGCGGCTGATCACCAGCGGATCCAGGCCGAACGCGTTGCGATACATGCGGCCGTCTTCCAGCGTCAGCGCCGAAGGCTTTCCGTCGGTGATCATGATGATCTGCTTCATGTCCTTGCGTTCCTGGTTGAGCAGCCGCTGCGCCAGGATCAGGCCGTCCCGCGTATTGGTGTAATAAGGACCAACCTGCACGCGCGCCAGGTCCGCCAGCCTCAGCTCTTCGGCCGAGTCGTGAAAAAGAACGCAGCGCAAGCTGTCTCCCGGATATTGCGTCCGGATCAGGTGCGCCAGCGCCAGCGCGACCTTTTTTGCCGGCGTAAAGCGATCCTCGCCATAAAGAATCATGCTGTGGCTGCAATCCAACATCAGCACCGTGGCGCACGAGCTTTGATACTCGGATTGGTGCACGTGCAGATCGGAGTACTCCAGCTCGATCGGAACTTTAAGCCCCTCGCGCTGAATCGCCGAAAAAAGCGTCTGGCTGATATCCAGGTTCAGGGTGTCACCGAATTCGTAGGCCTTAGCGGCGCCGCTGGTCTCGACGCCCGTGGCCAGATCGCGCGTGTCGTGCGCCCCGAAACTCGATTTTCCGAGCGAGCCCAGCAGATCCTTGAGCGTCTTGAAGCCGAGAAAGTCGATCGATTTGTCAGTGATCTCGACATTGATTTTCCGGTCCGCATTGCCCATCCCGGCCTGCCCCGCTTCGTTGGGTTGCTGCGGCTGTTCAGCATTGATATAGCCCTCGTCGACGAGTTTTTGCACCAGCCGGTTCATCATCTCGTCCATCTGTTCGGGCGTCATGTTTTCGAGCGCCTGCTGAATGCGCTGCGCCTGATCGGGATCGAAGGCCTCGCCCTGCTCCAGCGCGCGCTGGAGGGCGTTCTTCAGATCTTCGAGTGTGTGCTGGTTCCACTCGCTGAAGCCCATGTATTGGTTTTGGAATCCGCTCTGGAGAAAGAAGTCGGACAGGGCTTTGAGAAGATCTTCGGCGCTGAGACCGAAGTCATCGCCGGTGTAGCGTGAATAACGAATCCATTTCATGACAGGCCGCTCTAGTTAAACTGGCGGCGTGGCGGCCGCCGTCCTTCCCCGCCCTCGGGATTTTCCCGCTTGCGTTCACCGGCCGTGAATCCAAGTTCTTCATTTCGGTTGATACGCCGGTGCGCGTACAGCCCTTCCAAAATAAATTCCGCCGCTGAAGCGCGTAAAGCATCTGGCTCGCTCGCGCCCAGGCCCAGCGCCGCGGTCTTGTCCATCAGCCCTTGGATGTTGGCGAGCTGCTTCACCATGGCGGTCGAGTCCTGCGTTTCATCCAGTTTCAGCGATCCACCCAGCTCGAACCACTGCACAATCTGAGCAACATTCACGCCATCGAAATAGCCGGTGTAAACCTTGCCGACGGCGGCCCGGATCAGCTCTCGGGCTACTGCATCGCCCCCCTTCAATTCTCCTTCATATTCCAGTTCCAGCTTGCCGGTGATGGACGGAAGCGCAGCATAGATATCCATCACGCGCGGCACGGCCACCGTTTCTCCGGCTTTAAATGCCCGCCGCTCCGAATTGGAAACGACGTTCTCCAGCACGGAAATCGGAAGCCGCTGCGAAACACCGGAGCGTTTGTCAACCTTCTTGTCTTCGCGCGCCAGGAACGCCAATTGCTCCACGATCTCGCGGATATAGTTAGGCACTTCCAGGCGGATGGACGATACGCGGTCCGTCCAGGACTCCTGCCTGGTGATCGACAGCCCGTGCTCCACAGTGATCGGATAATGCGTGCGGATCTCACTTCCGATCCGGTCCTTCAAGGGCGTGATGATTTTTCCGCGCGCGGTGTAATCTTCCGGATTGGCGGTGAATACCAGCAGGATGTCGAGCGGAAGGCGCACCGGATAGCCTTTAATCTGCACGTCGCCTTCCTGCATGATGTTGAAGAGGCCGACCTGAATCTTGCCAGCCAGATCCGGGAGCTCGTTGATCGCGAAAATGCCGCGGTTGGCGCGCGGCATCAGTCCGTAATGCACGGTGAGCTCGCTGGAAAGATCGCGGCCGCTGCGAGCCGCCTTGATCGGATCGATGTCGCCGATCATGTCGGCAATCGTCACATCCGGCGTGGCCAGCTTTTCGACATACCGCTCTTCTGGGGCCAACCAGGCGATGGGAGTGTCGTCGCTCTGCGCCTCGATCAGGTCCTGGCAGCGTTTGCAGATCGGCCGGTAAGGATTGTCGCGAATCTCGCAGCCGGCGATGTAGGGCAGCCGTTCATCGAGCAGCGTCGCCAGCATGCGGATGATCCGCGTCTTGGCTTGCCCGCGCAGTCCCAGCAGGATGAAATTGTGACGCGAGAGAACCGCGTTGACAATCTGCGGAGTCACCGTCTCTTCGTAACCGATCACGCCGGGAAAAAGCTCCTCACCGCGCTGCAGCTTGCAAATCAGGTTCTGCCGCAGTTCATCTTTCACGTTGCGGCCCGCGATCCGTTGTTCTGAGAATTGGCTGGTCCTCAAAGAACCAAGAGTAGAAGGAAAATCACGCATAATAGAAACCGAAGTCTACTCGCGATTCTAACAGCAAACGCTATCAGCCATTTGGTATGCTCTAAAGCGCGATGGCCACCGAACTGCCCGAGATGGATTTCCAGCGGTTTTGGCGTCGACTTCAACAACTGGGCCTTAACGCTTATGAAGCGCGGTCCTATCTGGTGCTGATCGGGCATCCTCGTTTCAAGGCGCTGGAACTGGCCGCCCGCGCGCACGTGCCGCGCCAGAAGATCTACGAAGTGCTGGACAGCCTCGTCGAGAAGGGATTCGCGCACGTGGTGCAGGAGAAGACCAAGCTCTTTTCAGCCGTCGAGCCGAACCTGGCGGTGCCGAGTTACCTGGTGCGGCGTTCGCAGGTTTTGCAGCATGAGATCACCGAGCAGACCCGAATGGCCGATGGCCTGGTGAATGACCTGGCCGCCGCCTATTCCGAAGGCCAGGGCGGCCGTGGCACGCTCGATTATCTGCGCATCGTCAGCGACCCGGAGCAAACCGCCGTGCAATACCGGCGAATGCTGTCCGAGGTTCAGAACGAGTATCTGGAATTTTCGCGGCCGCCCTACGCCGTCGACCCGCTCGACGACAACCTGGTGAAGCAGGCGCGTTCTCGCGGGGTTAACTGCCGGCTGCTGATGGAATCAGGATCGCTGGACGATGCGCATCGCCAGCGGCTGGGCGACTACGCTACGGCGGGAGTAGAAATCGGACAGACCGACTCACTGCCTATGAAGCTGGCCGTCTTTGATTCGCAGCGAGGTTTGTTAGCCCTGCTCGATCCGGTGATCACGCGTCCCACTTGGACCGCGGTTGTCTTCGAGCACGCCGCCATGGGCGAAGCGATGAAGGGTTTGTTCGAGAACTATTGGCGGCGCCGGTTAGATCGCGGCGTGGCCGATTTTAAGCCTGCGCGAACCGCCGCGGAATCTTAGTTCTGACGTGCGCTTCCGAGCCGTGACCGTCAGGGAGCGGTTGTCTACGCCGGGGCTACTGGCTCCCGCCGGCAACGAATCTCGCGCACCGCGTAAATGCGCCGGCCCTGGCTCTCGAAGTAAGTGCGCATCAGCACTTCCCCGAGCAGCCCGGTGCTGAACATCATCAGACCTGCCAGAATCAGCAGGCAACCAGCGATCATCAGAGGACCATGGTCGGTCAGCATGGCGTGTCCCCACAGCTTGAGGATTGCAAGCGAACCTAGAATCACCGACCCTAGCACCAAACCCGCCAATCCCAGGCGGCCGAAGAAATGCATTGGACGCGTGAAGTACTTCAGCAGAAACTTGATGGTGAGGATGTCGAACATCACATTGAAGGTCCGGCCCAGACCGTAGTGCGAATCTCCCGCTACGCGCGGGGTGTTCCGGATCGGGACTTCGGCGATGCGCGCGCCGTAGAAACTCGCCAGCGCCGGAATGAAGCGATGCAGCTCCCCGTAGAGATTGATCTCCTTCAGTACCTCGGCGCGATAGGCCTTGAACGTGGTGCCGAAATCACGCAGCGCGATGCCCGAACTCTTCGCCATAAGCCAGTTCGCGATGCGCGACGGGATCTTCCTGGTGAGCGCGTTATCCATGCGGTCCTTGCGCCAGCCGCTGGCGATGTCGTAGCCTTCCTCGATCTTGCCGAGCAGCGCGGGAATGTCTTCGGGGGCATGCTGCAAATCGCCATCGAGGGAAATAATGATGCTGCCTTGCGCTTCATCGAAGCCCGCCGATAGCGCCGCGGTCTGCCCAAAGTTCCGGCGTAGCCGAACTACTTTCAAACGAGCGTCGATTTCCACTAAGTTGGCGAGTAAGTCAAAGCTGCGATCGGTGGAGGCATCGTCCACAAAGATAATTTCGTACTGTTTTTGCAGCGATTCCAGCACGGCCGTCAGCCGATCGTACAGCGGCAGGATGGACGGCTCCTCATTGTGTATTGGGATGACGATCGACAGCATTGCAGTGTTGCAACCAGTTTAACTTATACAATATACGAAGTGTGATGGTGACTGAGGACATGTGGTTGTGACTGACGACGCCAGGCGCTCGTTTCGAATCGTCTGGGTGACCCTGAGCCTGGCGATCCTGGCTGTGCTGGTGTCGCCGTTCGCATTGGGCCGCGAGCGACTCACTCGGATGGTTCCAGTGTGCGAGTGGAAGGTGAAATACGGGCGCGAATGTGTCTTCTGCGGAATGACGACGAGCTTTCTTGACATTTCGGAAGGCCGGCTAGGCGAGGCCAGTCACGCGAATCGCGCCGGCATTCCGCTCTATCTGCTATTCGTTGCGAACGAGATTTGCGCGCTGGCGTTTATTCGGCGCAGGGGAGCGGGTTAATGCAAGCCTTGAGCCTGGCATGGGGTATCCTGGCGCTGATCGGAATGGTGGTTGGTTTCATTCCGTGTTTCGGGTGGACGAATTGGGTGAACATCCCATTCGCGTTCGCTGGATTGATCTTCAGCATCATCGCGCATATCCTGACGAGAGGGCCGAACCGGCAGAACTCGCTGGTGGCGATCATTCTTTGCATTCTGGCTATTTTGTTGGGCTCCAAGCGCCTGGTGGCTGGTCTTGGAATTTTCTAAGGGGGGAAAATGAAACGAGTGACGGGAATTGGCGGCATCTTCTTCAAGGCGCAGGACCAGGAAAAGCTCTATCAGTGGTACGCGAAGCATTTGGGCATCCAGCGCGAGCCCGGTGGCCAAGGCGCAACGCTCCACTGGCGGGAGGCTGACGATCCTCAACGTCCCGGGATGACCGTGTGGGCGCTGTTCGAAAAAGACTCGAAATACTTCAATCCCAGCCAGGCAAACTTTATGATCAACTATCGCGTCGACGACCTGGATGCGTTGCTCGAGGCGCTGGGCAAAGAAGGCGTCGAGATCGATCCCAAGCGGGAGGACTACGACTACGGACGTTTCGCCTGGATCATGGATCCGAAGGGCAACCGGATCGAGCTATGGGAGCCGCCGAACGAGAAAGCGACGTGAGGCTAGAGTGGCGATCGCGAGGTCAGCAGAGCGGTTACTGGCGATGTTTGGCATGTACAGCGTGCCAGACTAGTGTCCTGAGTTAGAAATACGCTCACAAAGTCGCTGAACCTTGCCCAAGATGAGATCCGCGTCGGCAGTCCAAACGAAGGGTGTGGGATTTTCGTTCCT